>ERZ772831.22-NODE-22-length-122953-cov-5.479943_pt1 | contig 122953 bp, 93 predicted proteins | sample MGYA00580858_ERZ772831 | MGnify/ENA primary metagenome ERZ772831 (study PRJEB29015, sample SAMEA2737694) | human gut metagenome | biome: human gut; feature: human-associated habitat; material: faeces | place: China | collected 2012 ... | reverse complement strand
CGCGAGCCTGTTGCGCCGGTGCCGCCGCCGGCGCTTTCGGGAACTTTCCCGGTCTCCGGAACAAACATATGTTTACCGTACTTATACCCTTCGGCATCGTATACTTTCGCCAGCGAATGCATCCGGTCGCTGAAGTCCGCATAATCCTTCCCGCCGTAAGTCCAACCGATCTCGGCAATCGCCGCCAGACGCGGCAGCGTCATATACTCGAGGTAATCGAGATCACGGATATATTCGGTCCAAAGGTTAGCCTGCACGCCGAGGATATATTTCTGTTCGGCAGGGGTCAGACCGGCATAAGGATCGAATTTATAAACACTGTCCACAGGCAGGCAGTTGCCGTAGGCGAGCGGTTCTCCGGCGGTGTCGGCCGTCTGGTAATAATCGAGGTAACAGTATGTATAAGGCGACATGACCACTTCGTTGCCGCGTTTGGCACCGGCGATTCCGCCCTGCGTGCCGCGCCACGACATAACAGCGGCATTACGGGAGAGGTCGCCACCCTCGAGAATCTCGTCCCATCCGATAATCCTGCGCCCTTTCGAGCTCATGAACTGGTCGATCCGGTGCACGAAATAGCTTTGCAGCTCTGTCTCGTTTTTCAAATGTTCGTCCCGGATCCGCTGCTGGCAGTGCGGGCACTCTTTCCAGCGGTTCTTCATACACTCGTCGCCGCCGATATGGATATATTCGGACGGGAAAAGATCGATCACCTCGCTGAGTACATCCTCGAGGAAACCGAACGTGCTGTCTTTTCCGGCGCAAAACGCCTCTTCCTGAATGCCGTAAAGCGTCGTCACTTTATAATCTTTACCCACACAACCCAAATAAGGATATGCGGCGAGTGCGGCAGTGGCATGCCCCGGCATTTCGATTTCGGGGATAACGGTAATAAAACGGTCGGCGGCATACTTCACGATATCGCGGATCTGGTCCTGCGTATAGAAGCCGCCGTAAGGATTTTCGTCGAATTTACGCACAGTGTCGAGTACGTTCGTGAGCAAATCTTTCTCCCGTACCGAACCGACCGTAGTCAATTCGGGATATTTTTTGATCTCAATGCGCCAACCCTGATCATCGGTCAGATGCCAGTGGAAACGGTTGATCTTGTGCAATGCCAGTAGATCGAGGTACTCCTTAACCTCATCCGGCTTGAAGAAATGGCGGCAAGCATCGAGCATCGCACCGCGGTAAGCGAAATGAGGCTCGTCCCGAATTTCGACCGCAGGCAGTTCGATCACCCGGGCCCGTTCGCCCGCCAGGGCGGCTGCAGGCAGCAGCTGGCGCAAACTCTGGAACGCATAAAATACCCCGGCAGGAGAGCCTCCGGCGATATCGATGCTATCGGGTGTGATTAAGAGCGTATAACCCTCGGAGGGAAGTGAATCGTCCAGCCGTACATTGATCGCATCTTTTTGCGCCTGTCCGCCTTGGGCGACATAAAGACCCTTGCCAAAGGCCTTTGATACCACGCCGTTAAAAAAGTCGGTCGAACGCAGCAGCGTCGAATCGTCGGCCAGCAACCGGATACGGGTGCGTTTGGTCAGGTCGAACGTGCTGTCCGAGAGCTGTTCGGAAACGGGTTTGGGAACAATCGCGACTACATCGGACTTCGGAATCCGTTTGCCGCAGGAGGCAAACAGCATCAGCGCGCAGCACAAGGAGAGTAAGCCGGTCTTCATTTCTGTTTTGGTCTTTTTAGGTTTATACATAACAACACGATATCGTTCGGACAAACGTCCCGCACGACAGTCCATATAGTTCGGCCTGGAAGAGATAAATCTTCCGGCCGCAGACAAATTTACATTTTTTCTTCTGATAAAACCGGTTCCGACGGGCGCTTTTGCCAAAATAAACGCCCTTTTTCAACATTGTTAATAAAAAAACAGTAACTTTGGGGGTCTTTTCCGAATTTGGTACAACTCGATAACTTTTCAAATAACTCATTTTTATTATGGCAAATAATAAGGAAGAAAAGCTGTTTGGCCTGTTTCCTCCCGTCACCACCGAGCAGTGGGAGGCAGCGATCACAACAGACCTGAAAGGAGCCGACTACGAGCGCAAACTCGTATGGAGAACGGCCGAGGGCTTCAACGTGCGCCCGTATTACCGCGCCGAGAATCTCAAGGACGTAGCCTTCCTGGGCAGCAAGTGCGGGGAATTCCCCTACGTGCGCGGCACGAAAAAGGACAACAACTGGCAGATACACCAGACTATCGGCGTGGAATGCCCCAAAGAGGCGAATGCCGAAGCCACCCGCGCGCTGACCAAAGGCGCCGAGTCGATCGGTTTCTGCATTGCCAGCAAGGAGTTCTCGGCAGCCGACCTCGACACGCTACTCAAAGGAATTTCGCTGAAGACCACCGAACTCACCTTCTGTGGCTGCGGTGTGAAAACCGTTGCGGAACTGTTCGCCGACAAACTCGAGAACTCGGACTTGAATCCCGAAGAGGTGAAGGTGAATTTCGTGATCGATCCGATCATCAACAAACTCACGCTCAAAGGCAAACTGGGATGCAAAGAAGGTGCCCCCAAAGCTTTCTCCACAATTGCCGACCTGATTAAAAAGGTTCCGCAGTACAAACGCGTCCGCTTCGTCGGCGTCAACGGCCAGCAGTTCAACAACTGCGGTTCGACGATCGTCCAGGAACTGGCCTTCACGCTGGCCGTAGGCCACGAATATGTCGTAAAACTGATGGAGCAGGGGCTCACGATCGACCAAGCGGCTCCTTCGATCCGCTTTACGATGTCGGTCAGCTCGAATTATTTCATGGAGATCGCGAAGTTCCGCGCCGCACGTATGCTGTGGGCCAACATCATGGCCCAGTACAAACCGACCCGCGGTTGCGCGAGCAAAATGAAAATCCACGCTGTAACGTCGAAATGGAACATGACCGTTTACGACCCTTACGTCAACATGCTCCGCGGTACGACCGAAGCGATGAGCGCCGCCATCGCAGGCGTGCACTCGATCGAGGTACGCCCGTTCGACGAGGCTTACGAAAAACCGACCGACTTCTCGACCCGTATCGCCCGCAACGTGCAGTTGCTGCTGAAAGAGGAATCGCACTTCAACCAGGTGTGCGACGCCGCAGGCGGATCGTATTACATCGAGAACCTGACGGCTTCGATTGCCGAACAAGCCTGGAAATTGTTCAAAGAGGTCGAAGACAAAGGCGGTTATATCGCGGCTTTCGAAGCCGGATTTATCCAGGACCAGATCGAGGCTTCCGCCGCGACCAAAGATAAAAACATCGCGACCCGCCGGGAAACCCTGCTGGGGACCAACCAATTCCCGAACTTCCTCGAAGTAGCCGGGCAAGAGGTCACTGCCGAAACGGTTACTCCGGGCGACAAAGCCAAATGCTGCTGCTCGGGCAAACCGGTCGAAGGCGGCGTGCGCCCGCTGCGTCCATACCGCGGCGCCATGGCATTCGAACAGATGCGCCTGAGCGTCGACCGCAGCGGAAAAGAGCCCAAAGCGTTCATGCTCACCTGCGGCTCGTTGGCATTTGCCCGCGCCCGCGCGCAGTTCTCCTGCAACTTCTTCGCCTGCGCCGGCATCCGCGTACAGGACAACACTTACTTCAAGAGCCTCGAAGAGGGTGTTAAAGCGGCACTCGACGCCAAAGCCGACATCGTTGTGATCTGCGCCGCAGATGACGATTATGCGACACTCGCTCCCGAAGCAGCCAAAATGATCGGCGACAAGGCAATCTTCGTGGTGGCTGGCGCACCGGCCTGCATGGCCGACCTCGAGGCACAGGGGATCAAAAACTTCATCCACGTTAAGTCGAACGTGCTGGAGACACTGAAGTATTACCTTAAAGAGCTGGGCATCTAATCCCGAAGAGTATTATGAGAGCAAAATTTTCAGATTTGACATACGAAGGCACCACGGCTAAGAGCTGCTGCAGTGCCAAAGATTGCGGGGAGGCCCAGCCCTGGGTAACCCCCGAACAGATTACCGTCAAGGGCACCTACACGGCCGAAGACCTCGAGGGAATGGAGCACCTGAACTATGCGGCAGGTATCGCACCGTTCCTGCGCGGCCCTTACAGCACGATGTACGTGATGCGTCCGTGGACGATCCGCCAGTACGCCGGCTTCTCGACCGCCGCCGAATCCAACGCATTCTACCGCCGTAACCTCGCCTCGGGCCAGAAAGGCCTGTCGGTGGCGTTCGACCTCGCTACGCACCGCGGCTACGATGCCGACCATCCGCGCGTAGTGGGCGACGTCGGCAAAGCCGGCGTATCGATCTGCTCGGTAGAGGATATGAAAGTGCTGTTCGACGGCATTCCGCTGAACAAAATGTCCGTGTCGATGACCATGAACGGCGCCGTACTGCCGGTATTGGCCTTCTACATCGTGGCCGGCCTCGAGCAGGGCTGCACGCTCGACCAGCTCAGCGGCACGATCCAGAACGACATCCTCAAGGAGTTCATGGTGCGCAACACCTACATCTACCCGCCCGAATTCTCGATGAAGATCATCGCCGACATTTTCGAATACACGTCGAAGAACATGCCCAAATTCAACTCGATCTCGATTTCGGGTTACCACATGCAGGAAGCGGGCGCCACGGCCGATATCGAGCTGGCTTACACGCTGGCCGACGGTCTGGAGTACCTGCGCACCGGTGTAAACGCCGGCATGAGCGTGGACACGTTTGCACCGCGCCTGTCGTTCTTCTGGGCCATCGGCATGAACCACTTCATGGAAATCGCCAAGATGCGCGCCGCACGTCTGCTGTGGGCGAAGATCGTCAAGCAGTTCGACCCGAAGAACCCCAAATCCCTCGCACTGCGTACCCACTCGCAGACTTCAGGCTGGTCGCTCACCGAACAGGATCCGTTCAACAACGTGGGCCGTACCGCGATCGAAGCCATGGCCGCCGCACTGGGACATACCCAATCACTGCATACCAATGCCCTCGACGAGGCGATCGCGCTGCCGACCGACTTTTCGGCCCGCATCGCACGTAACACACAGATCTACATCCAGGAAGAGACCAATATCTGCCGTGAGGTCGATCCCTGGGCCGGTTCTTACTACGTGGAGAGCCTCACCAACGAGATCGTACACAAGGCATGGAACCTGATTCAGGAAGTCGAGAAACTGGGCGGTATGGCCAAAGCCATCGAAACCGGCATTCCGAAGATGCGTATCGAGGAGGCAGCCGCGCGCAAGCAGGCACGCATCGACTCGGGCATCGACACTATCGTCGGCATCAACCGCTACCGTCTGGAGAAGGAAGATCCGATCGACATCCTCGACGTGGACAATACGGCCGTACGCGAGTCGCAGATCAAACGCCTGAACGAATTGCGCGCAAACCGCGACGAAGCGAAGGTAAAAGCTGCATTGGCCGCAATCACCGAGTGCGTGAAGACCAAGAAAGGCAATCTGCTCGAATTGGCCGTCGAAGCCGCCAAAGTCCGCGCATCATTGGGCGAGATCTCCGATGCCTGCGAAGAGGTCGTAGGCCGCTACAAAGCCGTTATCCGTTCCATTTCAGGTGTATATTCTGCAGAAGTGAAAAACGACGAAAGATTTGCCGAAGCCAAGGCTTTGGCCGAGAAGTTCGCGAAAAAGGAGGGCCGCCAACCCCGTATCATGGTGGCTAAACTGGGTCAGGACGGTCACGACCGCGGCGCCAAGGTAGTTGCAACCGGTTATGCAGACATCGGATTCGACGTCGACATGGGCCCGTTGTTCCAAACTCCGGCCGAAGCGGCAAAACAGGCTGTCGAGAACGACGTACACGTAGTCGGCGTATCTTCACTGGCTGCGGGTCACAAGACACTCGTACCGCAGATCGTCGGCGAACTGAAGAAGCTGGGCCGCGAAGACATCGTAGTAATCGTAGGCGGCGTGATTCCGCACCAAGATTACGACGCACTGTACAAAGCAGGTGCAGCGGCCATCTTCGGCCCCGGCACGCCGATTGCCACGGCTGCGATCAAAATCCTGGAAATCTTGTTGGACGAGTAGTCATCCCTCCAATAACAACCGAACATTCCATCCGTTCGGCCGAAACAGCCAAGGAGCACCCTTACTGGTGCTCCTTGGCTGTTTTTATTCCTAATCCCCTATTTAGATTTAGAGAGCTTCGTTTCCGCCTCCGCAGCGATAATCCGCCGAATTACAGTTCATGTATTGCGCTTCAATTTAGACTCTGCATTTGCAGATAATGAATTTATCGCTATCTTTGTTCGCTCAACGGTCGTAACCGTCTATGCCCGGATGGCGGAATCGGTAGACGCGTTGGTCTCAAACACCAATGGAGCAATCCGTGCCGGTTCGATCCCGGCTCCGGGTACGAAAAAAGGCTGTTAATCAATTGATTAGCAGCCTTTTTTGTTTTACCAGGGTGTAAAAAAGGTGTAAAAAGTAACGTCTTCTCAAATTATTCGAAAGAGATCTTTATGTTGTCTTTATTATCCCGAAACCAGTTCGTACTAATCTGGTTATTGGCACTATTAGGTAGTGGATCTGCATTTTTGACTTTAAATATTGCGGGCAAATTAACGGCTTGGCCGAATACTAGTGCATGTTGGGTGGGAATAGATGGCATACGTTTTAATATTGTTTCGGAAATATGAGGTGTGATTTGTCTTATATGTGATAAATCTTCTGGGTTTTGAATGCGATGTACGATGAAATTGCTACACTGGGAAAGTACAGTTCTAGAGAGTTCACTAGGTCTTTGCGAGGATATTAATAAGAACATCCCGTATTTACGTCCTTCTTTTGCAATCCGTTCGAAAATATGATTGGCTTTAAGAAATGTTCTCTCTTGGGTCGTGGAGATGTATCTGTGCGCCTCTTCCAATACCAAATTAATAGGAAATATATTACGAGGTTTGGCAATCGTCAATTTCTCAAATAATAGTCTTGATATAACGCAAGAAATTATTTCGACAACTTCATCTTCACAAGAATTAAGATCAAGGATTATTATTTGTTGCTCTTTCTTAAAGCCTTCTTTAGTATGTGTAATTCCCAGTATGTCAAATATATAATTTGATATATCTTCCTGACTATCATCAATCCTCAGAAATTTATAATCTTCCCTGTCTCGTAGACTTTTAAACCTAGTTAGTAGTGACGAACAATAATCTCTAATTTGTTTATTACCGTGCGCTTCCTCAAATAAGATTGCTATGTCCAAACATTCTTCTAGTAGATTAAATGGGAAGTAAGTATTATTGTAAGTAGGTATTTCGAATCCTTCCTGTTTAATATGTCCCTTGATTGTACTTAAAAAATGAGCTTCTGCTTCTTGGGTGAGATTTCCATATACAGAACTGTAGCCACGTAAAATATCTTCTTCAAAATACCCCTTTGTGACTAAAGATTTGATGCGCTGATATTTTGCGACAGGTGAGTCCGAAGATTCAAAGCATGTAATGACACAAGCAGCTAAAATATGGTTTTTAGTTTCTTTTGTTTTTTGCTCTTGATCATTATTTGAGAATAATGTTGCCAATCCTAATGCATTCCTTAAAATAGGTAATTGAGTTTTTTCACTCGCATTAAGCAATAAAGCCCACTCTTCAAAACTTAAAAACCAATGTGGTAGAATAAATTTTTTTGAGAGACCTTTCCCTTGTTCTACGTCAATAGAGTAGTGTTTTGTACTGATTTCGGGATTTTGTTTTGAAATTTGTGAAAATGCTTGTTGATATTCCCCATTCACATCGAAGAAGAAAAAGGTTGAACCTGTCGCTCCGTATGCTTTTTTTGTATATATATTTTGCAATATTGATGATATTGTACAGGATTTTCCACTTCCAGTATTTCCTAAAATAGCCGAGTGGGCACCGAAAAATTTATCAATATCAATCTTAATGTCATATCCTTCAAAGATTGTCGAAGAACCAATCGACAGCGATTTAAGTTTGGTATATGTAGTACCGTCTGCTGAAGTGCAAACTTTTTCTTCATCTTTGACTTTAAATATACAATCTAGCTCGGCCTTTTTTATATATAAAACATCCGAATATAAGGCAGGATATACTGATACCCCAAATTCAAATTTAGATTCTTTTTCTTGTATTTTAATTGTTCCTATTGGAATTATTTCCAAATATTTGACAGAATTGTTTTTGCTTAATACCTGTTCGATTGGATTATTGGGATAAGTAATGCCAGTATCGCGCTCTCTTACACTAATAACTTCTGCGACAATATGATAGTTCTGATACGGTAAAATAACATAACTGTTCACCTGGGCAAATGAATGAATATCATCAAACCCATTGATGTTAAAATTACCTGTGCCTGCTAATAACTCTACTGTAAAGCGGTCAGAAGATATCGCAATTATTTTTCCTATAACTCGATATTTATCATCTTTATTCATTTGTTATTCCACTTTTTAGAAGGTTTCTAACTGCGGATTCTATTTTCTTATCGATCTCATCATTACTCAAATCTGGCAATAGATCATTGGTGATTTCGGAGAAATAATGGAGTTGTTTTTCAGAGGATAACTTACCTCCGATAATCCAAATCCGAGGATCATTAAGGGATATTAATCTTTTTATACTTGGAGATTCTTTGTCACCAAAAATTATTATTCTAAAAGATGGGATGGTAAAGGACTGATATATAATGTTATTTATGTGTTCGTCACTAAAACTATATCCAATGGTTAATAGTACGGTATTATTTACCATTATTCTTTTTTGAAACTCTCTGAACAAATCCGAATAGGGAGAGCCAAGACTGGCATTTTGTTTTTTAGGCGAAGGATATATCATAAAGGTTCCTTCTTCTTTTAAACGTTCAAAGTTCGGCTCTTGGATTTCTTTGATAGAAAATAATTTACTGTCATTAGTATTGTCCTCAATCCAATTCACAGATCCGTGAATTTTGTATAAGTATATGAAATTATCAATTACACACCATTTATTTTGGGAGATGTCCATTTTCTCTGCATAGGCATAATTGAAAGTGGTCGGATTGAAAAATTTATTTAGCCCACCTGAGAACCCATTGATATAATGTATTCCTAACGAATCTAAAGCTCGTTCTGAGTAAAGGTCGTAATTAGTGGTGAAGATATTAGGTTTTGTAAGATTACTGTTTCGGTAAAGTAGTTTTCGGTAAAATTGTTTATATAAATCTAACAACTGTCCATCGTTTGTTTGATTACTTTCATTTAGGACTTTTTTAAGAATATATAATTTTGTTTTCTCAATTATTTGGGAGGTTTTGCTTGCAAGGGTTCTGATTGATGCAGAGTCAACGTAGCAGTGGTAAAAATGGAGACTATATAATATTTCAAGAAACCGTTCAAGATTGTCATTTAAGCATTCTTGAGTAATATCAATTTTTAATTCTTGTTGAAGCCAATTTCGATCATCTTCTGATAAAATATTCTCAGTAGCTTCTTCATTCCTCGCATTGTAAAATTCTTTGCAAAGCAGTTTCATCGTTGGAATGCCAATCTCTTGTCCTGTTTCATCTATAAAAGAAGAACATCCGGAACCTAGAAGAAATGATAGATTTTTCGTGTCGAAGATTTTTGTTATTTCTTCGCGTATTTCTTTTAATGCTTTGGATTCTTCTGCGCAATTGGCGAGTATATTTTCCGATCCTTTGAAATAATATATATCCATAGATGTGTTTTTTGCAAAAATAATATAAAATACTGATAGTAAATTAAAATACAAGGTATAATATATTGTAATCATGCGGTGTTTATGGCTATTCACGATTTAAAATTTATTTTCTTACCTTTGCCCTTGCGAACACAGTTAGTCATAAACTTTTGTAAATGGTCTCAGGAAAGGGAATCATACTAGAAGTATGCGCAGAGCCGTTGGGGAGCAATCCCGCGAACGGCACCCTTCTTGAGCTTGCAAAAGTGATTGATTGTGTTCGCAGCTGCGCATATTTTTATATTATGCGAACACAATCAATCGTCAGCACTCCGGTGCAGACACGCCGAAAGGCCAGCCGCAGGCGGTTCCCGCCGTGCAATTTCTTGATCCGTTTCCATTTTCATCCTCCCGACTGACGATTCTGTTGTATGTCAAACTGTTATTCTCTTTGTCGCGCTCTGTGTGCGATAAGGACTGAACCTTTATTGTCGAATCTTTAAGAATCAAGAAAATGGAAACGACTCAATCATCATTGCGGGAGCAACCCGCACAACTCATACCCGCAGAAATTTCAGTAAACAATCAATCGGAACAACCTGTCCCGGAGCCGGAACAAGGGAGCGCGTCAATCCAAGCCCCATCATCCACGCCTGAGCAACAACCGCAACAAGCCAGCCCCGAACCCGCGAAGCCGTTATACAACGCTGCCGAAGTGGAACAGATCGTAGGACATCTGACCAGCGGTATTTTCGATCCCGAATACATCCTGCTGTTCGGCAAGCTCGTCGGCGGTACGTGCTTCAGCGATCCGATGGCTTACGACCTGTTGATGGTCGTGCGCGAAACGCCCTCGTACGATTGGATTCAGGCCAAACGCTATCTGCGTTACCAAATGCCCCTCCGACACCGGGAAATCACCTACATAAACATCTATATCCTGCCGTTGAATTATGTGGAGGGGAACAACTCTCCGTTCCTTTACTTCACGCATAATGAGGGCAAGCTGATCTACTGCAAGGATCGCCATTATTTCCACCCCAAAAAGTCATGCAACTTCGCGGCGGCCTACTGCGATGCCAAATTCCATTTCGACACCTTTTCGGAGTTGGGCATGCTCTATCTGGAGAAAGCGTATAGCGAGTATGTCGAGGGCCGCAAACTGCGCCCGGCGGCGCTGTTTACGGCACAAGCGGCGGTCTATTTCTATCACACGCTCTACTACGTGTTTCACGGCTACGAGTTCGACATCCACGATCCGGTCGTGATGCACGAACGGATGCGGACGCTCTCAGCGGAATTGATGCTCGTCCTCGACGATAACCACATCGACTATAATTTTACGCTGCCTTGCCTGAAAGGATTTATGCAGAAAGCGGCGTACAACCTGAATTTCGACGTCGTCCCGAAAGAATTGGAGATGCATATGGCGCGCGTCGAGAAGATGGGCGATATTATCCAGAGGCTATGTGAAATGCGATTGGAGCTTTACGAAGAGCGTAAAGAATAACCGCCTGTAACCCGCACGAAAAAGGGGGCTTCTGAGACCGTCCAAATCTCGGAAGCCCCCTTTTTCGTGTGGGTTACTTGGCTTTCTTATTGGTTTTTGGTTGTGTTTGTAGCTGGCTTTGCTCATACCAGTATTGTGAGGACTCTTTCCATTCACGGCTGTCGCGGATATAGTACCCGGCTGCGAGGGTGGCAAGCAATGCCACAACGGCTATTCCGATAATGATCTTCAGCACGATTGGCGGCTGCTTCAGGTAGCGTATCTGTTGCGTCATTTCATAGATCGTGTGATCCGACAACCTTTTGAATTCCGTCGTATCGACCTCGGTTTTCATCTGGGCGAGCTGTGTTCCCAGTCCATCGATTTTTTCTTCAATTCGTTGCTGTTTGTTATTTAATTGTTCTTGTCGTGAGTCAATATATTGAAAGACTTCTTTTAGGCCGGAAAAATCCGGCGGTTGCACCTTTATGACGGGCTGAAAGTCCATCTGCCCGATCCGGTTGGTCAGGGCGGCGATCTGTTCTGCGCTACGATCAATAGCGGTTTTGTTTTCTTCCAGCTTTCAGATAACCGTATCGCTGTTCTCAGCCGTGCCGCCGGATATTTCCGGCGCGGTGCGTTTTTCGATCATCTCTTTTATCTCCTCGAACATACCGTAGACCTGTTCAGCAGGAATATTATTTTTCTCGTCTTTCATCGTTAGAAACCGATTTTAGGTTTGTTGGCTTTGCGTTCTTTAAGTTTCCGTTTGCGCTCTGCGGCGGCTACCAGCATCGCTTCGGTCGCGGTTTGAATCAGGGCGGTTATGCGGGCAATATATTCCTCATGCGATTCCCCGATGCGCCTTTTCATCAGTTCCGGGGCAATGCCCCCGCTGAAATCGGACGGCGGAAGCGATAAGCCGCCTTTTAGACCGAATGCACCCAGATTACCCGATTCCTCCGGGACGTTACCGCTTTTAAACAAACCGAAGAACGCCGAACGGTAGCTGTCGGCGGCGGCTCTGAGATTGCCGACCGACTGCGCGGAATACCGGGGTTGCTCGACGGATGGACGGGCACGCTGCAATTGTTCAAAATGGCGGTTCAGATTCGTGTAGCTGAATGCCCGGTCGATTTTCGAGCCGGAGAACGTAAAGCCGTTTTTGCCGAACAGTACGCCCTGCTTGCGGTCGGTTTGGCCGCAATATTTGTAGCTGGTCGTAATTCCTCGCTCCTGCAACTGCTTTTCCAGATCGCTCCACGATTTGCAACTTGGCAGGCCGTGCCAGATCGCATCGTAAATTTCGTATTTGGTTTTATCCGGTTCCCGCAGCCGATCCCGGTTTACCTGCTCTTTGCCTTCGGCATAGTAGAGCCCGTGTTTGGCCGTCAGTTCCTTGCAGACTTTTCCGTTGCGGATTTTCATGCTTTTGTCCGAAATGGTTTGCCCATTGTTGCCGACACGATTATAAACGAGGTGGCAATGCGGATGCGCCTGGTCGAGATGCCGCACCAACAGAAACTGAGTATCCCAAATGCCCATGCGCTCCATATATTCTGTAGCGATCTCCGTCATTTTCGCGTCGGTCAGCTTGTCCGCATCCTTTGGCGAGAACGACAGCGAAATATGTCCGACCGCATTTTTAATCCGGGGATTCAGTAACGTCTGGTCTTTGAAGTCCCTGACCATATCCCGGACTGCGGGCGGCGTAACGCCCTCGGCGGCCAAAATCCGCGACTGATCTTTTTTCATCACGTAGCCGACCGTTCCGGCAAACGACGAACACGATATGATTTTACCGATCATGGCGCAGGCGTTTTAGAAAGTCCCCGATCTCGGAAACGATAGGGCCGTGCGAGAGAACGACCGAGGAGAAACCTCCGGTGTTGGCCAGCTTGGTCAGTTGGTTCAGGTTCCGGGCGATTCCTTTGAGTTGCGTCATGTAGTCCAGATGCTCGCGCCGCATCCGCTCTTTCACTCATCCGAGTTCGATCAGTTCGCGGATGATCTGGGCGGGTTGCTTGCCCGACTGGCGGGCGAGGGATTTCAGTTGAAGATACAGCGGCGTATCGAGCCGGGTACTGACAATGTATTTCTGTCTTTGGGCGGCGCTCAATGTTGGGCGTCCACCCCGGTTAAATTCTCTTTTCATCGTGGTTAGTTTTAAGGATAAGACCAACGGGATCACGCGCCGACCGACGGGAGAAAGGCGGTTTTCGTTTACGAAAACACAAACTTGCCTGTTCTTTTTCAGTGGGTTTTCAGGCCCGGCAGAATCCGGACGAGTGTTCCCCGCCATTGTCCCGGAGAGATCTCCAAAAATCTCGCAGGGCACAACGGCGGGGAACACTCGTTCCGGTAAAGATTAAAGGTACGCAAGGTCTGCGCGCGGAATTGCGCGTTAAGATGACGAACGAGGGTTTATCACGTAATTTGCCGCCTCCTGTTCCATTTCATCGGCGGTCTTGATCCGATTGCGGAGAAGTCAGCGCTCCAGTTCGGCGCGGTCGAAATAGATGTTTTTGCCGCCGGGCTTGTAATGCGGTATGCGGCTCCCGCAAGTGAGTTTGTACATGTACGTCCGGGAAATTCCCGTGAAAGTACAAGCTTCGTCGAAGGTGAGGACGTTCTTTTGCCCTGCAAGCAGTTGTTCGATGCGGCTCAACCGCTGTTCCATGCTGATTTCATTGTCCATAATTTGGTTTTTGGTTAGACTTCAGTGAATAGCAAGGGCAAATATATACCGATTCCTTGGCGGTGGTGCTGAAAATGCTCATTCTCTCTCACTTATTGAAAGAGAAAATAATGCGTAATATGCTGTTTCTCAATATTACTTGAGACCCTTCAGCATGTCGATGTATTGCCGAATCGTGGCTTTCTCCGGGATAGTGTCGAATTTGACCGCGCAATATTTTGCGCTTGAAAGAGTATTGCGGGTGATGGCCTTCCCCTTGACCGACACGAAGCATCCGGTTCGGTCGGCCACAGATTGCCAGATATTCGAGATAAGCAACGCTTGGCTCAGACAATCCATAATATAACAGAGCAGCCGGGCATTGCGTACGACCAGCGGCTTTTTAAGCTTGCCGGAAAACAAGTCAGCGAGGGTAGTGGGATTGACGGCAGGCTGAAAAACACCAAAGTTATTGAACAACTCGGAGAGCATCTTGGTTTGCTTGATCGTGAATCGGCTATTGAATCCTAAGTTAAGCATATTTTATCAGGCTTATAATTCCAACTCCGGTAGCGCATTTACCGCTTTCTCTTTGAGAGAATCAACCGCGCGGGTGTACTTCTCCGTGTGCTTCAGTCCGCTGTGGCCGAGCAGGGAGGCGACCGTTTTGATGTCCGTGTGGCACTCGCCGAGCAAATTCACCGCGAAGCTGTGGCGGGCACAATGCCAGGTGATATGTTTGTCGATCCCGGCGCGGGCTACCCATGTCCGTAGCGCTTTGAGGCAACCGGTATGGCTCGGCAGGGTAAAGATCGGGGCGTCCTCCTTTGGTTTTTCACCGATCAGCTTCAACAGAGTTTGGCTAAGGGGAATAATAACGACCGAATTTTTGGAATGCCCTTTGGTCTTGGCCTGTTCGAATTTGATCGTTTTGTTAGCATAGTCCACATTGCCGTACGTTAAATCCGCCACGTCGCAATACCGCAGTCCGGCATAAAGGCAGAACAGGAACGCCCGGCGGATTTCCGTGTTCTGATACGGGGTGTTTGCCAATGTTTTGATTTCATCGAGGCTCAGGACGTCTTTCGTTAGGGCGGTATCATCCACGATACATTGCACGCCCGTACACGGATTCTTCAATATGATGTCCTGCTCGACGGCCTGTTTGACCACCTTTTTGAATCGCTGGAAATAACCCCGCGCACCCTCGCCTTTGGAATGCTTCTGGAGATAGTCGACGAATTCGCGTACCATTTCCTTGGTCATCTGATCCGGCTTGATGTTGGTCTGCATATTGGGATAGGATTCGGCAAGAAAATCGCGGAACCGCTGCAAGGCGCCCTGCATCATGCGGATGTCCTTTTTTGTATAGGCGTCGATATAGGATTGGAAAAAGACGAGAAAATTGATTTTCTGCTTGACCGGGGCGGCTTTGTCGTATTTCCGGGCGATCAGCACCTTCTCCTTGTCCATCCGAATTTCGGCGGCAAGGGCAAGCGTTTCTTTGTTCTGCTGCCGTTCCTCCGGCGTCCGGGGATTGGGCAGCAGGTAAAGACCTAAAAACTCTTTCGAGCGGATGTGCTTGATATGCTCTTTGCCCGTCTTTTCGTCGAACACCTTATTGTATCCCATGTAATACTCCAGATACAAACTTTGCCGACCGTCGGCCAGCGTTTTTTGCATCAATTTGGGATTTTCTTTGGTTTTTGCTTTGATACTCGCCATATCCGGATAATTTATACGTTTGTATCAGATTGATTTCCTGATGCAAATGTATAAATATATTTCTGATTTCAGGGTGTAAAAAAGGTGTAAAAAATCACGAAAAAGCCTCAAAATAAAGGAAGATACGCAAGGCGGTAAATAACTTATATTATTGATATACAGTATTATAATTGATTTTATTTGGATGATTTTTAATAGGTTTTGTATCGGCTCCGGGTACTTTTTAAAAACCTCAAATAATTGGTTCTCAATTATTTGAGGTTTTTATTTTGGGCAAAATTTGGGCGCTTTTTATTTGACATTTAAAACTATAAAAGATTTTTCTACTAACAATCCTGATTATTACGCATACTAATCATTGAGGCAAACAAAAGAAGCAACTTATAAACGAGTTACACCTGCATGACTTAATCTAAGTCAATGCAGATAATAATGATTTCGAATATATTTTATTTGTCTGATCAGAGCCAACGACCACTACTTTTCTCATCCTTTTTTCTCCTGCATTCCACGCTTTTTGATTATTCTGGAAGAAACCCACATATAAATCCAACAGCCCGAACTTGAAATAGACATGTGCAGTATCATAAATAACATCGTTTTTTAAACGCAAATTCAAAGCCAGCCATCTGGAATCTCTCCACTTTTGAATAATATTTTTTGAAATTCCATTTTGTTGGTTTTTGTATCTTAAATCAAACTATTATTCGATTTGTTATACTATTTTTGTGAACTTTTTAATAAAATGGTTAAAGTTGATTTTGGCATATCAAAATTTGCTATTGTAGGCATGGCCGGATATATAGCTCCGCGCCATCTCGATGCCATAAAGAATTCGGAGTGTGATCTGGTCGCGGCTCATGACGTAGCAGATAGCGTGGGAATTATGGACAGATATTTCCCTCATGCGGATTTTACCACCGATGCGGATAAATTCGCAGGTATACTCAAGCATGGGAACATCGATTACCTGACTGTATGTACTCCGAACTATCTTCATTGCCGACATTCCATTCTCGGACTTCGGAACGGAATGAACGTGATATGCGAAAAGCCGTTAGGCCTGCGTTCTGCGGATCTCGACGCCATGGCGAGCATGGAGCGTACATCCAACCGCCGCATATATCCCATATTGCAGCTACGCTTACATCCCGAAATCCAGAGACTCAGACAATATGTGGACAGCACACCTGCAGATTTTACACATGATGTGGAATTAACCTATATAACGCCGCGAGGAAAATGGTATGCGGCGTCATGGAAGGGCGATGTCGCAAAAAGCGGTGGGGTCGTGTTCAACATCGGCATCCATTTTCTGGATATTCTGATTTGGATATTCGGCGATTTTCTGAATGCTGCCGTACATCATTCAGCAGCAGACTCCGTCTCAGGCGTAATAGAATTGCAAAAGGCACGAGTGAAATTCTTTCTGAGTGTCAATCCGGCGCACGCCTCATTGAAAAGCGTTAACGGGAAGATGACACCATGCAGATGTCTGACGATAAACGGTGTGGGCTTCAATTTTACCGACGGGTTTACGGACCTGCACACTTTGAGCTATCGGAGGATTCTCGAAGGCAAAGGCTTTTCAATTGAAGACGCGAGACCGTCAATATCGGCAGCCGAAAAAATATGCCACACACCTCTGTCGAAAGTACTGAATGACTGTCATCCGTTAATCAAGTAAGGAATCGCAAAATCTGTGTGCAATGATAAAAATGGTTGATTTGCATAAACAGGACGGGTGTATCCGCAATGACATCGATAAAGCCATAGCAGACGCGGTAGATGAATGTGCTTTTATCAAAGGGGCTGAAGTCGGGACGTTCGAGGCGGAATTGGCCCACTATGTGAATGCGAAATATTGTATCAGTTGCGGCAATGGCACGGATGCGATTACATTGGCTTTAATGGCTGTCGGGCTACGGCCGGGTGACGAAGTGATTGTTCCCGCATTCTCGTTTGTGGCTGCGGCGGAAGCCGTGGCGCTGCTTGGCGGCAAGCCCGTGTTTGCAGATATAGATCCGCGTACTTTCAACATTGACTGCGAGAGTGTAGAGAGAGTCGTATCGAAACGGACAAAGGCCATCATCCCGGTTCATTTGTTCGGTCAGCCGTGCAATATGACCGGTTTAATGAAAATTGCATCGAACACGGGAATCGTATTGATCGAAGACAATGCCCAGTCGTTGGGTGCAAAATGTATCTTCCCGGATGGTTCAAAGCAATTTGCGGGCACAGTCGGAACAATAGGCTGCACTTCTTTTTTCCCGAGTAAAATTCTTGGTTGTTATGGCGACGGCGGTGCCGTGTTTACCGACAGCCGGGAGCTTGCCGAAAAGATCAAAGCTCTTGCAAGCCATGGACAGAGCATAAAATATCGTCATGAGTATATCGGTCTGAATTCCCGTCTCGACACTGTACAGGCGGCTGTTCTGCGCGTGAAATTGCCTCATGTCGACAAATGGATTTCCCATCGACGCCGGGCGGCAGCTAACTATAACGATATGCTCAGTGATTTGGAAATGATAGGTCTGCCGCATGAAGACAGCGTGGGAATACACGTATATCACCAATATACGCTGACCGTACCTGAAGATGACCGCGACAAGCTCAGGCGCAGACTGCTGGAAAACGGTATAGAATCGATGGTGTATTATTCGGAAGCGTTGCACACCCAGCCGGCATACAGCGGCGTATGCTCGTACGACAAAGAGATGCTGAATGCCGTAAGACTTCCGGCTTCCGTGCTCTCTCTGCCCATATACGGTAACATTTCGGACATAGATCAGGAAGTAATTGTTGACACCATAAGGAAATTTTACAAACATAACTGACGTATATGCATGACGTGTTTATACATCCGACAGCGATGATTGACGAAGGCGCCAAGATAGGAGCCAAGTGCACGATATGGCACTTCTCACATATCATGAGCGGTGCCAGCCTCGGCGATTCATGCAACATCGGCCAGAACGTGATGGTCGCCCCAAGGGTAATCATAGGCAACAATGTCAAGATACAGAACAATGTGTCGGTATACGAAGGAGTCGTATGCGAAGACGATGTTTTTCTGGGACCATCGTGCGTCTTCACCAACGTAAGGAATCCGAGGAGTGCAATATCACGGCGAGGAAAGTATGAACGCACGATTGTCCGCAAAGGAGTCACGATTGGTGCAAACGCTACTATCGTGTGTGGTGTCGAAATCGGCAAGTACGCCTTCATAGGGGCCGGGGCTGTTGTGACACGCAATGTAGCCGATTACGCGCTGGTCGTCGGTGTGCCGGGACGACAGATAGGATGGATGAGTAGACACGGATACAGGCTCAAATTCGATGACGACGGCAATGCCGTATGTCCCGAATCAGGAATCCGATATGTGAAGCGCGGTAATATGGTTCTTGAATATGAATGACAGATTTGCAATATACGAGAATCTTAAGACGCGACGAACTTCTGTTGCCGTCATCGGTCTAGGTTATGTGGGGTGGCCTGTTGCCGAAGCTTTCGCCCGCCATTTCGATGTCGTGGCCTATGATATTTCGCAAGAGCGTATCAATCATATAAAAAGCTCCTCTCCCGTCAAACATGATACAGTGCATTTCACAAGCGACGCCAACGACCTTGACAAAGCATCGCTATATATCATAACCGTCGGTACTCCGGTCGACGAACTCAAACGTCCCGACTTATCACAGTTGATATCAGTAACCAAAACTGTCGCAGGACATCTGCACCATGGCGACTACGTGGTGTATGAATCGACAGTGTATCCTGGATGCACGGATTCGATCTGTATACCGTTACTGGAGGAACTATCCGGCATTAAGTGCGGGGCCGATTTCAAGGTCGGATATTCTCCCGAGCGGATAAATCCCGTTGACACGGAACACACTTTCCGGAATACGGTGAAGATAGTGTCTGGAGTCGACCACGACACATCGACTATGCTTCAAAAGATATATCGGCATGTGATTCAAGCTGATGTGGTCTGTGCGTCAGGCATCAGAGTCGCCGAGGCCTCAAAAATCGTTGAAAATACGCAACGCTGCGTCAACATTGCACTGATGAATGAGATGTCGCGTTTGTTTTCGCAAATGGATATAAACTTCAGCGAAGTGTTGGACATGGCATCAACAAAATGGAATTTCGTCGATTATCGTCCCGGGCTGGTAGGCGGACATTGTATTCCGGTAGATCCGTATTATCTTATCGCAGAATCAGCAAGGTTAGGGCTGGATGCACCCTTGACGAAATCGAGTTGTTCGGTCAATGACGGAATGGCGGATTACATTGTCCGATCACTGCTTTCCATATTAAACAGCCGAACATCATGTGCGCCGCACAAGGTGCTTATCATGGGATTCACTTATAAGGCTAATTCCGACGACATTCGTAATCCGGCTGTCGCAGAGATGTATGCAATCTTTACGGCCGCAGGACTTTCGGTCGATATCATCGATCCACATGCCGATGTCGCATCCGTAAAGGGAACCTTCGGGATAGAGTTGTCGGCAGTTCCCAGTCCTCTATATGATTTGATTATCGTCACGATAGGACATGACGAATACCTCGAACTCGATGAAGATTATTTCATCGGAATTGCAAAGCGCAACGCAATATTGGCGGATATAAAGGGAATTTACCGGAACAGAATCTCAAAAATAGGATATTGGACGCTATAAGACGACGATTAGCGTTATGTACGGCACTGCAAAATATCAATTGCCTGCGGGCGGCAAAAGCCGTACATCCGAATCAATTTGGTTGGGATTGGCCCGTATGCTGTCGTTGGGAATGTCATTTGTGCTGGCGGCAATACTGAGCCGTTACATGACGGTTGACGGGTATGGAACATATCGTCAGGTTCTGTACGTATACACGACTCTGTTGACGTTTTTTGCTTTCGGGCTACCCCAGTGCTATTCGTATTTTCTTTCTGTCCGTCCTGTCAATGAAGGACGATCTATAATCAAAAAACTTAACTCGCTATTTATATTTATCGGCGCGTTATTTTCACTCCTGTTGTTTTTCGGGTCCGACCTGATTGCTGATATACTTAAAAACCGGCAACTGGCTGAATCCCTCAGATGGTTTGCTCCTACTCCGATGCTTATGATGCCCATTATCGGGATAGAGGGAATCCTCGTTGTTTACAAACAAGCTCACCTGGTTTTCATTTACGTATTGCTGAGTAAAATTTTCACCATATCCTGCGTATTGGCGGCAGTATATGTTTCAGGAGCATCTGCCGTCAATGCAATCATAGGACTGGTGTTAGCATACGCAATGACAAGCTTTGTTGGATTCAGACTGATGTACCGGCCATTCAAGGATATTGCAGTATTGCAAAGCTGCATCAGCATTAAAGATATTTTTTCGTATTCGATCCCCGTCTTCAATGCAAGTGTCTATGGGTTTATCATAGGGTCTGCAAGCCAGTTTTTTGTAAGCCGCTATTTTGGAGTGGCAGAGTTCGCGCAATTTGCCAATGGCTTTATGGAACTGCCTTTTGCCGGAGTGATTATCGCCGTGATAGCTTCGGTGATGCTACCGGAGTTTTCCAGGATGTATGCTGCCGGAACGGCGAAAGAAGAGTATATTTTACTATGGAACCGGACGGTATTTCAATCGGCATCGCTCATCTATCCCATCTCGATATTCTGTTTCATTTTCGCCGAAGATATTATTACCTGTCTGTATGGACCTAAATATGGTATTGCATCGGATTTATTCCGGATAATCACCATCATCAATATCGCTCGTATATTGCCGTACAGGCCTATCATGTTTGCACTTGGAAAGGGCAAATTGTTTGCCGATATTCATTTGTTCACTGCGGTTCTCGTTGTCGGTCTCGACATTGCCTGTGTCAATTTCTTTCCGTCTGTAACAGGCATTGCATTGATATCGACAGGAACAACCTTGTTATGTCTATACCTGTTGATGATGTCGGTGTCTAAAATGTTAGGCACCAATGTCGGCTCCCTCATGCCTTGGCGTAAATTGGGGATATTACTTGTGTGCTCGTTATGCTCAGGACTAGCATCCAAAACGGCAACGACAATTTTCGGCACGGCGACGCATGGGATGTCTTTAGGGTTGGGAGGTATCGTATTCATCCTTGGATATGGCTGCCTGTCCTATCTTGCAGGCATCAGGTATTCGCATTTCATCACGCAAATACTATCAATCTTGAAACTAAAATAAATGCTGATTATATGAATCATACTCATCTTGTATTGGTTGTTTTTAATAACTCGCCGCTATTTATCAACAATATTGTCAATATACTGATATTCAGCTAGCAACGCATTGCAGATGACATTTTTTAATTAAATCTTAAACAGCTTCTAAAAAATATATGAAAAAAGGTGTTTTTATTTATGGTTTAACAGATGTAAAATCAATCTCAAAACCAACAGGTGTAGACAAGAAAGTACTGGCACAAATCCATGCGATTAATGCCGCAGGACTGAATTGTAAACATTTTTACACCAAAAGAGAATCATGGGTTTCCCCTACATTAAATAAGAAAGCTCCTTGGTGTAATTTTCCATCTTTTAGATGTTTTTCAAGAGTTCAAAAATTTTTTTTTAAAAACATCAAACGTGTTTTTTTTCGTCTTCCTTTTGGATATTCATTGGACGATCCTTTATCTCGATATCATAAAATGTTCGATGGCAATGATTTTTTCTACATTCGAAGGATGGGGATGTCTTTAAATCAACTACTTGTCATCCGAAAAATCAGGAAGCGGAATCCAAAAGCCAAAATTCTTTATGAAATCCCCACCTATCCATACAAAAAAGAATTAAAAAAACGATGGATAGATTATCCACTCTGGTGGAAAGAACGAACATATATGCCAATACTACATCGATATGTTGATCGGATAGTAACGATAAGCAAAGATGAAAGACTATTCGGAATGCCTACAATACCAATAATCAATGGGATCAATCTTGATACGATCCATCCTATAAAACCCGTACCCGAAGATGGCGCCATTCATATTGTAGCAGTAGCCATGTTTTGTTGGTGGCACGGTTATGACCGCCTTATACGGGGATTAGGGGAATATTATGCATCAGGAGGAGAACGCCCGATAGTACTTCATCTAATAGGAGGCGGACCTTTTACAACAGAGTTCACTATTTTAGCCAAACGTTATGGAGTATCAGACAAAGTAATCATACATGGCTATAAAACCGGAGCTGAACTTGATGAGATATATGATCTTTGTCACGTGGGAGTCATCTCTTTAGCAACAGAAGACAAAGATATTTATATCCACTCAACACTCAAAAGCCGAGAATACTTGGCAAAAGGACTTCCAACGATAGCAACCGGAACGACAGATGTATTTATTGGGACAGACTACCCGTACAATCTTGAACTGCCAACAGATACAAACAGTGTAAACATACAGTCCGTCATATCTTTTTATGACTCTATTTATTGTACAAAAACTCGTCAACAAGTAATTGCCGAAATCCGAGCTTTTGCTGAGCGCCACATCGATATGAATATAACAATGGAACCAGTTATACGTTATCTATCCTCTTAAATTAAAAATTTAGATTCAAATGCAAAGGATTCAAAGTTTCATCGACAAGGCAGCCTCATCAAAACAATATTTTTAATAATTAAATAGCGGAGATGCATGATGAAATGTCAAATTTCCCATTCAAAAAGTCTTTGTGGAGAATGACAACAAAGATTTGCTGTATGGGAACGTGAAATTTTAAACAATGCAGATCGTTGTCACAACAATCAAAATCTTAATACTTGATGATTTCCAGTCTCATTACTCATTAAGTAATCATGATCGCTTTCTTGAGATTAGAAATAATTCTTGTTAAATTCAAGGGTTTGTACTTTGACGATTTTAGCTGTTTCAATCCCGGCTACGGGTACGTTTTTGTCTTGTTTTCATGAGCTCACTACGACCGCAAATCCGTAGGTTCGTCGACCCAAGTGTTTTTCAAAAATCTTTCCACCAACTGTCCCGCACCTTGCTGACTCACCTGAATCGCCCATCAGTCGAAATATCCATCCGCATACAAACCTAAAATTCCTATTCCTCTGGTATTCTCCGTTGCGTACAACGAATAGAATTGGTTGGTTGGATGCGAATAGACGGTCGTTCCGTTGGCATTGGTAATCTGGTAGCCGGGCGGACAAACATTGGTACTCGAAGTCGTGGTCTCTGCCGGCCAGCCAACCGCTCCCACCGGCGAATACAAGGTCGTTGGGGTCGTCCATCGCTTGAAAAATCCGGCATGCGAAGGATAGCTCACAAACGAACCATCATGGATCCTACATTGTAGACGCTCCTTTGGGAGAAACAGCTATTACTCTTGTAAAATCGAATATTCCCGTGATTTATTGATCCGATTTGTCGGTGTAACGATTCCGGATCTGGAGCGGAGTGGCATTGAAATACTGCTTGCAATAGGCATTCAGGTGCGATTGATCGGTAAAACCGAATTCGGCTGCAATAGCCTTGATCGGCACCGTTTTATCTAAAAGGCGGTTCTTGATTTTAGCACTCTTTTGCTGCAGCATCCACCGGTAAGGCGGTACATCGAAGTGTTTGGTGAACAGTTTTTTGAAATTGGGGAGACTATAGCCGCAAAGGTTAGCCAGTTCCTGTACCGTCTTGGCATGCTCATAGTTTCTCCGGACCAGGGTATCAAAAGCGAGGTCCTTATATAAAACCGGATAGAAGAACCGTGCCAATTCTTCTGCGGGATAAAACAACCTGTATATAACTGAAATTTCAATGGCTTTCGCATCATACAGGTGGTTACAGCACGCCCCCTGTTCCAGGTAATACATGACCGATTCCGCAAAACGACGCATGGCCGGTTTCATTTCCAACGTATTGAACTGATACTTTACAGACCGGATGCTCTTCCATACGTTCTCGGCTTGTATATCGTCGCATACATGATAATGGGTCGTGAAATTGATCACGAGCAGTTTGACCTGGCTCAGCGCCATGACACGATACTCCCGGTTATAGCCGAGTAAAACCATTTCATCCTGCTTACCTATGTCAGTACCTTCCGCATGGACGATTTCGATCTCTCCGCCGATGATGAACAATAAATGTCCGGACTCAGAGTCAAAATCGATTTGCGCACCGGGCTGGAATACCTGGACCCAAAAGCGGCGGCGATTGCTTTGGCAACCGGCACGGCAAGTCTCACAGGCAGGCCTGATCGTTGTGTTTATTTCAGTCATAAACGTCCTGTGGCGGCATTAACGGTGATTTCAAATATAATCCGAAAGTTCGGTCAAAGAATATGCCAAGCATGAAAGATTAAAACGCTACGCCGCATTCCTGCAAAACTATTATATAAAATTTATAAAACCCGGCATACCCTTTCCCAAAACAGTTTGCAAATCCGAAATAATTAGCCGACGACCAGAAATCCACAAACCTGCAGGAAGAATACATGGTCAACCGGAAGGGACTTAAAGCGCTGGGATCCGACTCTCCCGAGGAGATCATAGGCAAGACCCTGCGGATCGAACACGAAGCGGTCGGCTACATCCCGCAGGGAGTCGTCTGCGGCGTGACCGACGACTTCAACTACACCAGCATGCGCGAGGAATCGATCCCTATGATCATCATGCAACGTCCGCTGTTCCTGCACAACATCATGGTCCGGCTCAACCCCGACCAACCCAGGGCCCTGGAGACCTTCAACAACGTCTGGAAAGAGATTTTCCCCGATTACCCGGCCCGCTATGCGTTCATCGGCGACGTGTACGGCCAGATATTCCGCAACGAGCTGAACGCAGGGAAACTGGTCCGCATTTTCTCTTTGCTGTGCCTGCTGATCGCCAACCTCGGCCTGATTATCTACATGGCCTTCATCATCAAGCTCCGGACCAAGGAGATCGGCATCCGCAAAGTGAACGGCGCCCGATCGGGCGAAATCATCCTGGGGCTGAACCGCAGCTTTATCTGGCTGATCGTATCGGCGTTCGCGGTCGCCACTCCGGCCGCCTATATCATCCTGCAACGATGGCTCCGGAATTTCGCTTACAAAACGAGCCTCGACTGGTGGATTTTCGCCGGTGCCGGGATAACCGTCCTGCTCCTGTCCGGGATCGCCGTCTCGTGGCAAAGCTGGCACGCGGCAACCGCCAATCCGGCGAATGCAATCCGGAAAGAATAAACCCGGGTAGATCGGTCAACGGCCCGCAGCATCCTGGCGGCAATACCGACTCGCCATACGATATCCGGGACATTCTCAAAGTCGTTTTACGGACTTCCCCTCTATAATCTGCGCCGGGAGTTTGATCTGCTGGGGTACCGATTGCTTATCGCTCAACCGCTCCATCAGGATCTTCACCGCGAGCTGGCTGATCTCTTTGGTCGGCTGCGAGATACGGGTGACGGCCGGATGCAGGAAATCCAGAAACAGGTTGTTGTCGAACGACAGGATCGAAACATCGTCCGGGATTCGCAGCGAAGATTCCCCGATCGCCCGGATCGCCCCGAGCATAATGGTATTGCTCAGCGCGAAGATCGCGGTGGGCCGGGCGGGGCTCCCGATAGCCAGCTTGGTCTCCAGATATCCGTTGGTAATGGAGTAGTCGTTGCCGGCGATACGGCTCCGGGTGTCGAAACCCGACTCCCTCAAAGCATCGATATATCCTTTGACCCGCTCTTTCGAGGGCATCGAATGGGGAACGCCGCGGATGCAAAGAATCTCTTTGTGGCCGTTTTCGATCAGCAGTTTGACCCCATCCAAGGCTCCCCGGTAATTATCCGTGCAGATATAAGAAAGCGAAGTATCCTCAAAATAGCGGTCGATCAGGACGATGGGGGTTTGTTCGTCAATCTTCTCGAGGCTCTCCGGCCTCTCGCCGCACGGAACGAGTATAATGCCGTCGATGCTGCGGGTCAGCAGCGTATTGATACACTCGCTTTCGTTACCTTCATCCTCAAGCGTATCGAGCAATATCACGGTGTAGCCGTACCGCTTGGCTTCAAAGACGATTTCACTGGCGATCGTAGCGAAATAAGGGTTGTCGATACTGGGGATCAGCAGCCCGATCGTGTAGGTTTTATTGGTGCGCAAACTTTGCGCAAGAATACTCGGCTTGTAATCGATGCGTTTGGCTTCGTCCATTACCCGCTTGACGGTTTTCGCGCTGATGCGATATTGTTCGTGCTTGCCGTTCAACACCCTCGAAACAGTCGAAATCGAAACTCCAGTGCGTCTGGCAATACTTTTCAGGTTATTCTCTGGACTCATAGCCGGATAAAATTTTACCGAAGATAAGAGAATTATTTGGAATTATAAATATTTTTCTTTACCCTTGTGAAGAAGCACAATCGTTTGAGCAAATAAACAGGCCTATTTTAGCGCAACAAATTGCGCACGAGCTGGCGATTCATTCACAAAAAAGCGGAAACGAATAATTACGGGCAGGATGAAAAGCGAAAACAAACATATAGTCGTGGTCGGAAGCATTAACACCGACATGACCGTGAAATCCGGCAAACTGCCGCGTCCGGGCGAAACGGTGCTCGGCGGCGTATTTTTCAAAAATCAGGGGGGCAAGGGCGCAAACCAGGCGGTAGCCGCCGCACGGCTGGGCGCCTCCGTGAGGATGATCGCCAAAGTGGGGAAAGACGCTTTCGGAGAGGAATCCGTCGCTTCGCTGGCCCGCGAGGGAGTCGATACCGCCGGTATCCTGACCGATGCGGAGCACCCCTCGGGCATCGCGATGATTTTGGTAGACGACCGCGGGGAAAATATGATTTCGGTGGCTTCGGGAGCCAACCTCGCGCTGACGCCCGAAGAACTCGGCGCGGTCGAAGAGATCATCCGTTCGGCGGGCATCGTCCTCATGCAACTCGAAATTCCGATGCCGGTGATCGAATACGTCGCCCGGATGGCGAAACAGCACGGCGCGATGGTAATCCTCAACCCTGCCCCGGCTCCGAAACAGCAACTCCCGCCCGAACTGCTGGCCCATGTGGACATCCTCATTCCGAACCAGACGGAAGCCGAACTGATCTCGGGCACCGCCGTGAACGATTACGAAAGTGCGGCGGCGGCGGCCGGGAAAATCGGACAAATGGGGGTCCGGACCGTAATCATCACCATGGGTGCCCACGGCGTGTTCGTTTACGACAGCGAGAGCGGAAATTCGGAAATAATCGTTGCGAAACGGGTCAAGGCGACCGACACCACAGCGGCCGGGGACTGCTTTTGCGGAGCGCTGTCCGTAGCGCTCAACGAGGGCCGGCCGTTGAATGAGGCACTGGACTTCGCCAACCGTGCAGCGGCGATTTCCGTCACGCGCCGGGGAGCGCAACCGTCACTGCCTTACCTGCACGAAATGTCAACGCGATAAAACATTAACCTAAAATAACAGAACCTTGATGAAACGTTTACTTGTTTTTGTACCGCTGCTGGCGGTTTTCCTGTCGTCCTGTAACCATTCCGGCAATTCCTCGCGGCTGCCCGAGAGTGTAACCATGTCGAAAGAGGTGCTTCTCGATAAAATCAAGGGAGGCTGGGCCGGCCAAACCATCGGATGTTCCTACGGAGGACCCACCGAATTCGACTTCAAGGGCGGCATGATTACGAATTACACCCCGATCCCGTGGCCGGACGGTTATATCAAATGGTGGTACGAAACTTCCCCGAGTCTGTACGACGATGTGTATATGGACCTGACGTTCGTGGAGGTATTCGACCGTCTCGGCCTCGATGCCCCGGTGGATTCCATCGCGATGGCTTTCGCAACGGCCGAATACCGCCTGTGGCACGCAAACCAGGCGGCCCGCTATAACATCCTGAACGGGATTATGCCCCCCGAGTCGGGACACTGGCTCAACAACCCCCATGCAGACGACCTCGACTTCCAGATCGAAGCCGATTTCGCAGGACTGATGAATCCGGGAATGCCCAACAGCGCATCCGAAATTTCGGATAAGGTAGGACATATCATGTGCTACGGCGACGGTTGGTACGGCGGGGTTTATGTCGGGGCGATGTATGCGCTGGCTTTTGTCTCGGACGATATGGAGTTCGTGGTGACCGAGGCGCTGAAAACGATTCCCAAGGAGAGCAAATTCTACCAATGCATCAACGACGTGATCGGCTGGCACAAGCAATACCCCGACGACTGGCAGCAGACCTGGTTCGAAGCCACCCGGAAGTGGAACGAGGACGTGGGCTGTCCCAGCGGCGTATTCGGCTCTTTCAACATCGACGCCGTCATCAACAGCGCCTATATCGTAATCGGACTGCTGTACGGGGAAAAAGACTTCTTCAAAACGATGGATATCGCCACCCGCTGCGGCCAGGACTCGGACTGCAACCCGGCATCTGCGGCGGGCGTCCTGGGCACGATGATCGGATACAGCAACATCCCCGAATACTGGATGAAAAACCTGCGCGAGGTGGAAGATATGGATTTCGCCTTCACGCATACCTCCCTGAATAAAGTCTACAACACCGGCTTCCGCCACGCGCTGGAGATGATTCAGCGGAACGGGGGCACGGTTTCAGGCGACGAAGTGACCATCAAATGCCAGAATCCCGTCCCGGTACGCCTCGAACAATCTTTCGAAGGACATTATCCGGTAGAGGCCCGGGAGATGAATATACCGATGACGAAGTTGGACACGATCGAATTCGAAGGCACCGGTGCCGTGTTCCGCGGGAAATTGCAGTGCGAGGACCAGAATTACGTAGCCGAAGTGGATTTCTATCTCGACGGGCAGTTCGTCGAGCAGGCCAAGCTGCCGGTTGCATTCCATGACCGTCGCCAGGAGATCTGCTACAAGTACCAACTCCCGAAAGGCAAACATAAGGCGACGCTCAAATGGAAAAATCCCAGACCGGATGCGACTTTCGATTTCACCTACCTTTTGGTCTATTCGGATGCCCCGCGCGTAGATGACCACGCCCGCCTGCAGGCGGAGAGCATGAACAAGCAACCCGTAAAATAGTAAAGCCAGACTGTACAGCCATTTCGGGAAGCGTTCCGGGAGATGCCAGCAAGACCTGGTCATGCACGCTGTAGCATCCGTCTCATGCAAACCGAACCGAACTTTCCGGGCTGCCAGATAAACGTCGCGTACCATGAAAAACAGCATCAGAACGGCAGTCATCATCTGTTTCGCGTTTCTGGGAGCCCTGCCCCTGCGGGGGCAGGAGCTTTCCCTGGAAATCCCGCTGTGGGCGACCCCGCCCACGGAGAACAACGGGCTGACGGGCCCCGAAACGAAGGTAGGATCGAAAGGGTTCACGGCAAATGTTAGTTATCCGGTACTGAAGGTCTACCGGGCAGATGCGGCCCGGAACACCGGGACAGCCGTATTGATCGCACCCGGCGGCGGATACGGTGCGCTCGCGATGCGGCAGGAGGGCGACCCGTTCGCCGCGTGGCTGGCCGGACAGGGCATCACCGGCGTGGTGCTGAAATACCGCATGCCCAACGGACACCACCGCATCCCGCTCGAAGATGCCAAACAGGGCATGAGGCTGATCCGGGAACACGCCCGGGAGTGGCAAATCGATACCGCCCGAATCGGCGTGATGGGATTTTCGGCCGGCGGACACCTCGCCGCAACGCTGCTGACCCGCTATGAAGCAACCTCTCGCCCGGCTTTCGGCATCCTGTTCTATCCGGTCATATCGTTCGACGACCGGTGGGCCCACCGGGGATCAGTCCAAAACCTGCTGGGAGCCGACTCGACCGAAACAATGAAAACCTACTATTCAAACGAGTTGCAAGTCACGCCGCAAACCCCGCCGACCCTGCTCCTGCTGTCGAATAACGACGGAACCGTAAAACCCCGGAACTCCATCATGTTTTATGAAGCCCTGCGGGAAAACCGGGTGCTTACCGCCCTGTATATCTTTCCTTCCGGCGGTCACGGTTGGGGCTTTCGGGATACTTTCGCCTACCACGAAATCATGAAGACACTGATACTGCAATGGATCGCCGAATTATGGCCCGAACAGGCCAGTGCGCCAAAATAAACCCGCTGCGGGTTCGCCCCATAGCGGACTCCGCCGCCGATACGCAGTCCCTTTCGGCGATGCATTGCGACATACCGTCACAGCCTCCCCGGACGAAATGAGAACTTTTCAAATCATTCACTTAAACAGAAAAGCTTGATGAAACGTTTACTTTTCCTCGTACCGTTACTGACGATTTATTTATCGTCCTGCCACCGTTCCGGTGGCAACGCTCAACTACCCGCAAATGTAACCCTGTCGAAAGAGGTGCTGCTCGACAAGATCAAGGGCGGCTGGGCCGGTCAGGCTATCGGTTGTACTTACGGAGGGCCGACCGAATTCAAGTACACGGGAAGCCTGATCCCGGAGTATGTACAAATCGACTGGAACGATACCATAATGAAATTGTGGTACGAAAAAGCCCCCTGGCTATATGACGACGTATACATGGATGCCACCTTCGTGAAGGTTTTCGACAGCCTGGGACTGGATGCCCCGGTGGACGCCTTCGCAGATGCCTTCGCGCATGCAGGATATTCGCTGTGGCATGCCAACCAGGCAGCCCGCTACAACCTGCTCAACGGCATCAAGGCGCCTGAATCGGGCCACTGGAAGAATAATTTCCATGCAAACGACATCGACTTTCAGATCGAAGCCGACTTCGCCGGGCTGATGGCCCCGGGCATGGTCAATTCGGCAGTCAGCGTGTGCGATAAGATCGGACACATCATGAACTACGGGGACGGCTATTACGGAGGCGTCTACGTCGCCGCCATGTATGCGCTGGCCTTCGTTTCGGACGATGTAGAATTCGTCGTGAACGAAGCCTTGAAAACCATCCCGGCAGAAAGCGAATTCCACAAGTGCATCTCCGATGTGCTCCGTTTCCACAAGCAGTATCCCGACGATTGGAAACAGACCTGGTTCGAAATCGAGAAAAAATGGGAGGAACATCACTTCTGTTCCGCATTCGATGCCTATAACATCGAGGCGAAAATCAACTCCGCTTACATCGTGATCGGGCTGCTCTACGGACAGGGCGATTTCACCCGGACAATGGATATCTCGATGCGTTGCGGACAGGATTCGGACTGCAATCCGGCCAGCGCCGCAGGTATCCTGGGTACGATGTTCGGATACAGCAAAATCCCGCAGCAATATCTCTCGGCACTGCAGCCGGTGGAGCGACTCGATCTAAGCCATACCGACGCCTCGCTCGCAGACCTCTACGAGATGAGTTACCGCCAGGCCCAGGGAATGATCGAGCGGAATGGCGGCAGTGTAACGGGGGACAGTGTGACGATCGCGGTTCAGCAGCCGGTCGCCGCACCGCTGGAGGTCAGTTTCCCCGGTTTCTATCCGACCAAAATAATCGGTTGGAGAAAGATTCAGGAACAGAAAATCGAGAATCTCGCCTTTACCGGCAAGGGTATCCTCATCAACGGACATGTGAGCGGCCCGGGCGATTATGTCGCCGAAGTAGAATTGATCATCGACGGCCAGGTGGCCGAACGGGCGAAACTTCCGGTCGGATACCTGGAGCGCCGCAACGAACTAGCCTACACGTTCGACATTCCGAACGGGGAGCACACGGCGACCCTCAAATGGCTCAATCCGCAGAAGGATGCCAAGATGACCATCGGCAGCATCATTATCTACGGGGACGCCCCGCAAAAAAAATAAGCTCCCGGAATAGATCCGTAAAATTGCAAATGTGCGCCCCTTTCGCATGTCCGGCGGGGGACAAAAAGGAAAAACCAACTTATAAATACAGCTATGTACATCGTTCAGAGTTATCCGCTGGCCATCCTCTTCTGTTTTATCACGATGCTCTGTTGGGGATCGTGGGGCAATACACAAAAACTTGCAGGCAAGACATGGCGCTACGAGCTATTCTATTGGGATTATGTAATCGGCATCCTGCTCTTCTCACTGGTGTGGGCATTGACTGTCGGCAGTTGCGGTACAGAAGGGCGGAAGTTTCTGCCCGATCTGGCGCAGGCCAGCTGGGGCAATATCGGCAGTGCTTTTGTGGGAGGCGTCGTCTTCAATGCGGCGAATATCCTGCTATCGGCCGCGATTGCCGTCGCAGGTATGGCCGTGGCCTTCCCGGTGGGAATCGGCCTTGCGCTCGTGCTGGGCGTACTGATCAACTACATCGGGTCGGCCAAAGGCGATCCGGTACTGCTGTTCGGAGGCGTAGCCCTGGTGATCGTGGCCATCGTACTCAACGGCATCGCTTACAAAATGATTTCCCGGGGCAACCGTTCGGCGGCATCGTCGCGGGGAATCGTCCTCGCATTGCTGGCCGGATTGCTGATGTCGTTCTTCTACCGCTTTGTAGCCGCCTCGATGGACCTGGATAATTTTGTAACTCCGGCCGCCGGTAAAATGACGCCTTATTCGGCAATGGTTGTTTTTGCAGTCGGAATCTTCCTCAGCACGTTCATTTTCAACAGTATCGCCATGAAACGTCCTGTAAGCGGAACTCCGGTTTCGATATCGGCTTACTTCAAAGGCGGATTCCCGATCCATCTGGTCGGGGTGCTGGGCGGAGTGATCTGGGGATTGGGCAACGCACTCAACCTGATTGCAGCCGGCAAAGCGGGTGCCGCCATCTCCTACGGTCTGGGGCAGGGTGCTACGTTGGTGGCGGCGCTATGGGGCGTTTTTGTCTGGAAGGAGTTCCGTGGCGGCGGCCGCAGAGTGGACTGGCTCCTGGGATGGATGTTCGCGCTCTTTGTCGCAGGCATCGGGTTGATTATCGCTGCAGGCAATTAACACGTACGACGGACGCCAAAATAATTACAGCCTCGAAATCCAAACGAATTGCGTACAATGACTAAAGATTCAAAATCCAAAACCGAAAATAGGACCATCCCTGTAAACGACAACATGGACCGCCGGACATTCCTCAAACGTTCGGCTTTGGCCGGAATGGCAGGCTTAGCGGCTTCTGTCGCGCCTGTGAATATTCTCGCAAATACAGACATGCCCGAAAAACAGGAGCAATTCCCCGATCTTAAATTCAATCCGAACGGAAAATTCAAAATACTGCAATTGACCGATACGCACTATGTATCGGGCGATCCGAGATCCGAACGGGCACTGAAAAACGTGGCGGAAATGCTCGATACCGAGCGGCCCGATTTAGTCATCCATACAGGAGACGTCATATTCGGCAAACCGGCGGAAGCCTCCCTGCGTGAAATACTGAGTCTGATTGCCGACCGGAAAATCCCGTTCGCCGTCACGCTGGGGAATCACGATGAGGAGTTCGGCAAGAACCGCCGGGAGGTGTTCGATATTATCAGAAGCATTCCCTGCAATATCAATACGCCGGTCAAAGAGATATACGGCGTATCGAACGACATCATCACCCTCTCGTCCACTACCGACGATACCGTAAAATGGGTGTTCTACCTGTTCGATTCCAACCGCCACTCCAAACTGCCCGGAATCAAAGGATACGACTACATCCATTTCGATCAGATCGCCTGGTACCGGAACCACAGCCAGGCTTTCACAAAACGCAACGGAGGCACACCTGTTCCTTCATTGGCATTTTTCCATATCCCGCTGCCCGAATACAACTATGCCACCCGGCTGGACACGCGCCGCGTGATGAAAGGCAACTTCGGAGAAGAACCCTATTCCCCGCATGTAAATTCGGGTCTGTTCGTATCCCTGAAAGAGATGGGGGACGTACAGGCTATCCTGTGCGGACATGACCACGACAACGATTATGCGATGCAGTGGAACGGCATGTTCCTGATGTTCGGCCGTTTCGGCGGTTGCGACACGGTATACAACGACCTGAAACCCAGCGGAGCCCGGGTCATCGAACTGACCGAAGGCGAACCAGGTTTCCGCTCGTGGATCCGGATTTACGGCGAAGGAATCACACAGGATTTAAACTATCCGGAAGATTTCAAAACCGTATTGTAACTACACGATTACCTGTACCGGTTATCCCGGCCCGGGGATTTTGCCATGCCTCGGACTCGGGATAACTGTTTTTTACAGACCTGTTGGCAAATACCGTCATTTGATTTTCAGGCCGGGAATCAACGGCCGTGTATCGACCAGCGAGAGCGACTGCACCATATCGAGCGTACCCTGTTTGTATTTTCGGAAATGAGGTGTGGCAATATGCGTTTGATAAGCGGCTTCATCGGCATAAATTTCGAGAATGGTAATCTCATTCGGCCGTTCTTTGTCAGCTACGGCATAAAGAGTCAATACACCCGGTTCCAACCGCATCGAGGCCTCGATCTCCTCTTCGAGGTAAACGTTGTATTCGGCCAGCCGTTCCGGATCGACAGTGATCCGCGACAACCGGACTTTGTTGTCCCGGCTTGGAGACGCCTGCACCGGTTTGGGCAGTTGATCGGCCGATTTTAGCGCATCCAGCGCCTTTGCCGCGGGTGGCAGCCCTATATAAGGCATGCACTGTATAACTGCAGCAGCCAGTATCTCGGGAGTATTCCCGAGTTCCAGGTTGCCGGAAACATGCGAACGAAGCAGACCATCGGCCTCCAACGTGGTAAGCATACAGAACACCAGTAATTCACGCGTTTTCAAATCGAGGCCCTGCCGGGTATAAAAATCCCCGAAGCAGAACCCGGTCAGCAAACGCGCCACATCTCCACCCACGCCGCCCGGCACGTATGTTGTCTTTTGCCCGGCCTCATCGCCATAAAGCCGATGTTGGATGGTCGCCCCCCGCCGGTAACGATCCGCTTCGGTAACCGTCCCCTGTGCTTCCAACGGCAGAGAGATACCCCGCTCCCGGAATACTTCATTGACAACGCTGACGGCATTCAGTGTCTTCGGAAAACCGACAAACGGTGCGCACTGATAGACTGCCTCACGCAGTTCGACGGGCGTGACACCCGCCGTGAGAGCTGCTGCTGCATGGGCTTTGAGCTGGGGCAGGGTCTGCATCACCGAAAGCACCGTACAAGTAATCAGTTCGCGGGTCTTCAGGTCGAGATCGCCCACAGCGAAAACTTCCCCGAAAATGTATTTCTGGAGAATATCCATCAACTCCGGATCCGTCCCCGTTCCCGTAAGCGCGTCACCCCCGAACAGGGCGGTATAGTTTTTCCTGCAAAGCTCGATTCTGTCCATAGTATCCTCTTTTTGAACTTCCTGCGCGACAGCCGGCCAAGTAAAGACAGCCAGCAAAAACATAATCAATCCTCTTTTCATCGCTTCTCGATTTGATGCCTGACTATTCGACGACATTATTGAATAAACCTCTTTTCCCACTCCCGGGCAGGTTCTAATTCTTCTCCCGTACAAAAATAGAACATCCCGGTAAACGGATTTGTATATAAGTTACAGATAAATATACCCCGATTCAGGTTTGTACGGGCGTTTGCAGTTCCACCCGCCGGTGCAACCAACTATATCCGTCTCAAAATGCTTTCTTATAAGGGTCCTGAACCTTTTTCCAAAGAAAAACCCTATCTTTGCGCCGGAAGTACAGGCAATGGTATCTGCCTTGAACCGCCGCCCGGCCGGGTGCGCTGATGATACCTACAGGGCTTTGAGCCGTATTCTGTTGTAGGTTGAAACAAGCTAAGGATATGATCCGGACTTTAATCTTCATCGGCATGGGCAGTTGCCTGGGAGGCATCGCCCGTTACCTGCTGACCCGTTGGGTACAGGGAAGTACCTCTTCGTCGTTTCCGTACGGGACGTTGGCCGTCAACCTGCTCGGATGCCTCGCCATCGGAATGCTGTACGGACTTTTCGACCGGCACGGATGGATGGGGCCGGAGCTGAGGGCCTTTCTCGTGGTAGGATTTTGCGGCGGTTTCACCACTTTTTCTACCTTTGCACTGGAGAATTTTGCAATGCTGCGCGACGGGAACTGGGTGCCGGCAGCCCTGTATGCCGGGGCCAGTCTGGTGCTCGGTATCGGGGCGGTCTGGCTCGGCGCCGCAACCGTCCGAAGCCTATGAAAGGCTTTAAAGAAAACGACACAAACTACACCAACATATTAACGCATAATAAATCAACGTTATGATCTACACACATGAAGTGCAGCAGATGTGCTGCGTGAAGAAGGGTGCCAACCACCCGTCGGCCCCGATTCCCGAAGAGGGGAAATGGGTACGTTCCAAAGAGATCAAAGACATCTCGGGCCTGACGCACGGTGTGGGCTGGTGCGCCCCGCAGCAGGGAGCCTGCAAGCTGACCCTCAACATCAAAGACGGCATCATCCAGGAAGCGCTGATCGAGACGCTCGGCTGCTCGGGCATGACCCACTCGGCTGCGATGGCATCGGAGATCCTTCCGGGCAAAACGCTGCTCGAGGCGCTCAACACCGACCTGGTGTGCGACGCGATCAACACCGCCATGCGCGAACTGTTCCTGCAGATCGTTTACGGCCGTACTCAATCGGCTTTCTCCGAAGGAGGACTTCCCATAGGCGCCTCGCTCGAGGACTTGGGCAAAGGACTTCGCAGCCAGGTCGGCACGATGTTCGGCACCGTGGCCAAAGGCACCCGCTACCTCGAAATGGCCGAAGGCTATTGCACCCGCATGGCCCTCGACGAGAACGACGAGGTGATCGGCTATGAGTTCATCCACCTGGGCAAGATGATGGACATGATCAAAAAGGGCGTGGATGCCAACGAAGCGCTTGAAAAAGCCAAAGGCAGCTACGGCCGTTTCGCCGAGGCCGCTAAATACATCGACCCGCGCAAAGAGTAACCGATTTCCCCGAACTTAAAAAACAAAAGTATAATGGCTAATTTATTTGAAAGTTACGAGCGCCGCATCGACCAGATCAACGCCGCGCTTGCCAAATACGGCATCAAAAACCTCGAAGAGGCTAAAGCCATCTGCGAGGCCAAGGGGATCGACCCTTACAAAATGTGCGAAGAGACACAGCCGATCTGCTTTGAAAACGCCAAATGGGCCTATGTGGCCGGTGCCGCGATCGCCATCAAAAAAGGCTGTAAAAACGCAGCCGACGCTGCCGAGGCCATCGGTGAAGGCCTGCAGGCCTTCTGCATCCCCGGCTCTGTAGCCGACGACCGCAAAGTGGGTATCGGCCACGGTAACCTGGCTGCCCGCCTGCTGCGCGAAGAGACGCAGTGTTTCGCATTCCTGGCCGGGCACGAATCGTTCGCCGCCGCCGAAGGCGCAATCAAGATCGCCGAAATGGCCAACAAAGTACGCAAGCAACCGCTGCGCGTGATCCTGAACGGTTTGGGCAAAGATGCGGCGATGATCATTTCGCGTATCAACGGTTTTACCTATGTCCAGACTGAATTCGACTACGCTACCGGCAAACTGAACATCGTCAAGGAAACGCCTTATTCGAAAGGTCTGCGTGCGAAAGTACGCTGCTACGGCGCGGATGACGTGCGCGAAGGCGTAGCCGTCATGCACAAAGAGGGTGTGGACGTATCGATCACCGGTAACTCGACCAACCCGACCCGTTTCCAGCATCCGGTAGCCGGCACCTATAAAAAGGAGTGCACCGAACTGGGTAAAAAATATTTCTCGGTCGCTTCGGGCGGCGGTACGGGCCGCACCCTGCATCCCGACAACATGGCTGCCGGTCCCGCTTCGTACGGTATGACCGACACGATGGGCCGCATGCACTCGGACGCTCAGTTCGCAGGCTCTTCGTCGGTTCCCGCACACGTAGAGATGATGGGTTTCCTCGGCATGGGCAACAACCCGATGGTCGGCGCTTCGGTAGCCGTAGCCGTGGCCGTAGAAGAGGCTATGAAATAAACCTCTGATTTTAACCGACACTATGAAAACCGGAAGCAGGAATCCTGCTTCCGGTTTTTTATCCCGCGTGTCGCATCTCGTACAGGTTCCGCTTACCGCAATCCGCACTTCCGGAACCAGCCCCGCGGTTGTGTATCCGCTGATATTTTTCCGGCCGCCCCTGTTTTCCTGCCCGGTGAAAAAACAACGGTTTCACCCGTACAAAATGGATGGAGACTTTGCGATTTGTCGATATTTTATTTATATTTAGGGAGCTGTTTTTATCCGGGCGCCAACGCGACACTCCCGGTATCGTTTCGCCGGAGGCGCCTACGTTTCATCCAACATGCAACCGAAAACCCTAAAACGATAACCAGATGAAAACGTATCCTACCAACGAGATTAAAAACGTAGTCCTACTCGGCGCCTCGGGCTCGGGGAAGACCACCCTGGCCGAGGCGATGGCATTCGACGGCAAAGTAATCGACCGCAGGGGCTCGATCGAAACCGACAGCACGCTGTCGGACTACACCGACATCGAACACATCTACAAGCGGTCGATCTATCCGACGCTTCTGTTCGCCGAATACAACGGATACAAACTCAATATTATCGACACTCCGGGCGCTGACGACTTCTGCGGCGGCCTTTTCTCGGCTTTCAAGGTAGCCGACGTCGGCGTCATGCTGATCAATGCGCAGAACGGCTTCGAAGTGGGTTCCGAAATCCAGGCCCGCTATGCCCGCTCGCACGACAAACCGATCATCGCGGTAATCAACCAGCTCGACAGCGAGAAAGCTTCGTGGGAGACTTCGCTCGATTCGATCCGCGCCGCATCGCAGGTAACGCCCGTCGTGGTGCAATATCCGGTAAACCCCGGCCCGGATTTCAACGCCTTTATCGACGTCCTGTTGATGAAGATGTATAAATTCAAAGGCGATACGGGCATCCGCGAAGAGCTCGATATTCCGGCCGAAGAGATGGAACGCGCGACGGAACTGAACCGCATCCTGACCGAAGCGGCCGCTGAGAATGACGAAGCGCTGATGGAGCTCTATTTTGAAAAAGGAGTGCTGACACAGGACGAACTTCGCTCCGGCCTGAAACTGGGCCTTGCCAAACGCGACCTGATTCCGGTATTCTGCGCGTCGGGCAAACGCGATATCGGTGCGAAGCGGCTGATGGAATTCATCATCAACGTAGCTCCCGGACCGCTCAAAGCGCCCAATTTCGTTACGGTGGACGGCCGCGAAATCGAGCCCGATAGCAACGGACCGACGGCATTGTTCGTCTTCAAAACCACCGTCGAACCCCACTTGGGCGAGGTGACCTATTTCCGGGTGATTTCGGGCAAGGTGACCGAAGGTATGGAGCTGGTCAACTCGAAAACGGGCAACAAAGAGAAGATCTCGCAACTATTCGCCGTGGCAGGCAAAAACCGTGTAAAAGTGACTGAAATGATGGCCGGCGATATCGGCTGCACCGTCAAACTCAAAGGCACCCGCACGAACCAAACCCTTTCGACACCCGGTTCGAACATCGAAATCGATCCGATTCGCTTCCCGGAACCGCGTTACCGCGTAGCGGTCAAAGCCGTCAAAACGGGCGAAGACGAAAAACTGGGCGAACTGCTCAACCGCGCCAATTTCGAGGATCCGACCATCCTCGTGGAGTACTCCAAGGAGCTCAAACAGATCATCCTGCAGGGGCAGGGCGAACACCACCTCAACATCCTCAAATGGCAATTGGCCAACATCAATAAAATGGAGGTGGAGTACTTCGCACCGAAAATTCCGTTCCGCGAAACGATCACGAAAGTGGCCGCAGCCAATTACAGGCACAAAAAACAATCGGGCGGAGCCGGACAATTCGGCGAAGTATGGCTCGTAATCGAACCTTACCAGGAAGGGATGCCTGAACCATCGAAATTCAAGATCGACGGCAAAGAGTTGCAGGTAAATATCAAAAGCAAGGAAGAGGTCGCTCTCGACTGGGGCGGCAAACTGGTTTTCTACAGTGCTATTGTCGGCGGAGCGATCGACGCCCGCTTCCTGCCCGCGATCCTCAAAGGTATCATGGAAAAGATGGAGGAGGGGCCGCTGACGGGTTCGTATGCCCGCGATATCCGCGTAGTGGTATACGACGGTAAGATGCACCCGGTCGATTCAAACGAATTGTCCTTCAAACTGGCGGGCCGCAATGCGTTTAAAGAGGCCTTCAAAAAAGCCGGGGCGAAGATTATGGAACCGATCTACAGCGTCGAGATCCTCGTTCCGTCGGACAAAATGGGCGACGTGATGAGCGACCTGCAGAACCGCCGTGCGATGATCGAGGGCATGAGCAGCGACAAGGGATTCGAACGCCTCGTGGCACGCGTTCCGCTTTCGGAAATGTACCGCTACTCGACTACGCTGAATTCGCTGACCAATGGCCGCGCTACCTATTCGATGAAATTTTCTTCCTACGAACAGGTCCCGGCAGAAGTACAGGATAAACTGCTCAAGGCTTACGCCGATACAGACAAGGACGAATAACTCCCTTTGCCTCCAAACAAAAACCTGCAACTCCCCCCCGAGTTGCAGGTTTTTCATTAACCTTCAGCACCTTTGCTCAACAAGTCGCCCTTGAAATCCGGCAAGCTATAGAGCGGCAACCGAAAAAAATATCATTTTGCGACAACGGCGCTGACACCGGACAAACCGGCCAGCCGCACGACACGCATCGTCCGCCGGGTCTTCTGCACCAGGTAAACTCCTTCGGCACCGGCGAACCGGCGGTAAGACGCATCATCGTAACCCCTTACCGTCAGCAGCTCCATTCCTTTGTTATAAACGACCCTAAAGCCTGTCTGCAACGTATCGACCACCCGCTCCAGATAGCGCGAATCGTCGACACAGAGGCTCAGGTTGACTGCCGAACTCTGGATCAGGTTAATCTTCTGGCGGTATTGGTTAAAGACGCTGAAAATCTCGGGCAACGATTCATCCAGTACGAAAGAGAAATCCTTGGGACGGATCGAAATCAACACCTGCCGCTGCTTGAGGATCAGGATCGGCACCCCGATGGGAGTGTCGATCCGGCCGCAAATAAGCGTCCCGGCGTGATCCGGTGCGAGGAACGGTTTGACATACAACGGAATCCCCTTATTTTGTAAAGGCTTAATCGTTTTGGGATGAATCACCTGCGCACCGCTGTAAGCCAATTCGATCGCATCGAGATACGTGAGCTGCGGAATGTGAACCGCATCGCTGAAAAGCCTCGGATCGGCGTTCAGTACCCCCTCGACATCTTTCCAGATCGTTACGCTGTCGGCACCGAGGATATAGCCTGCCATCGCGGCCGAATAATCCGAGCCCTCCCGCCCGAGCGTCGTCGGACAGCCGCCGGGCGTCGCACCGATAAATCCCTGCGCGACAAAGACCTGCTCGGGAAACGCATCAACCGCCTGGCGCAACAAAAGCGTCGAACGGTCGACATTGATATTGGCCTCGCGGTGACGGCTGTCGGTCACAAAACAACGGCGCATATCGAGCCAGCGATTCGGCACCCCCTGCGCCGCAAGATATCCGGATACGATCGTCGTCGAGATCAATTCGCCATAACTGACGATCCGGTCGTACCAACTGTCGTAATCATCCCGTTTAGAGGCTGCCGCAAGCAAACCTCCGAGTTCGGAAAACAATGCTCCCACCCGGTTCGTACCAGCACTGATCCCATCGGCTGAGAAATCCTCTCCCTGATGAAGCAGTCCTGCCATAATTTCCCGGTGATATTGCTCGATTTCATGCAATCGGTCCAGTGCCGACGCAGTATTGCCGCCGATAAAATCTTCGAGTACCAACTCCAACGCATTGGTCGTTTTGCCCATTGCCGACACGACAATGAACAGCGGTCCTTGCTCGCCTTTTACGATACGGCAAAGATTAGCCACCCCTTCCGCAGAGCGGACCGATGCGCCGCCGAACTTATATATTTTCATTGCTTCTGTTGACACATTAAGCCGGAAAGATTCCGAACATTCTCACGCGAACCCGATCACTTCGTTCCCGCACCCAATCGCAGGCAGATCCATTCCTGATCGGAAAGTCGGAGCTCGGATACCGACATCAAAAGTAGAACGCCGCCAGGATCAGCAACCGTCCAGCCGTTTGATTTTTGCCCCCAACGCATTGAGGCGTCCGTCTATATTCTGATAACCCCGGTCGATCTGTTCGACATTCTGGATCACGGAACGGCCGTCTGCCGACATCGCAGCGATCAACAGCGCGACACCTGCCCGGATATCGGGCGAAGTCATCCGTGTCGCACGCAAACGTACTTTCCGGTCATGCCCGATGACCGTCGCACGGTGCGGATCGCACAGGATAATCTGCGCGCCCATGTCGATCAGTTTATCGACGAAAAAGAGACGGCTCTCGAACATCTTTTGGTGGATTAGCACCGAACCTTTAGCCTGGGTAGCCACCACGAGGAATACCGACAGCAGATCGGGCGTCAATCCCGGCCAGGTCGCATCGGCAATGGTCATAATCGATCCGTCAATGAAACTTTCGATCTCATAATGGTCTTGCCGGGGAATATAGATGTCATCGCCCCGCTGCTCGAACCGGATTCCCATCCGGGCGAACTGTGCCGGGATAATCCCCAGATTGTCGAACGAAACGTTCTTAATCGTAATCTCGCTCTGGGTCATCGCGGCCATGCCGATAAAACTGCCCACCTCGATCATATCGGGCAGCAGCGTATGCTCGGTACCGTGTAACTCCTTCACTCCCTCGATCGTAAGCAGGTTGGAGGCAATGCCCGAAATGCGCGCGCCCATCCGGTTCAGCATTCGGCAGAGCTGTTGCACATAAGGTTCGCACGCCGCGTTGTAAATCGTCGTCGTTCCTTCAGCCATCACGGCGGCCATCACGATATTGGCCGTACCGGTCACGGACGCCTCGTCGAGAAGCATATAGCAACCGCGCAGGGGTTTGCCTTCAACGCTGTAAAAACAGGTTCCCGTATCGAAGTCGAACCGTGCGCCCAATTTCTGGAATCCGATAAAATGGGTATCGAGACGGCGGCGGCCGATCTTGTCACCGCCCGGTTTGGGAATATACCCTTCGCCGAACCGTGCCAGCAGCGGCCCGATAATCATCACCGATCCGCGCAAGCGGGCCGCACGCTTCCGGTAATCTTCACTTTGCAGGTAGCCGAAATCGATCTCACGCGCCTCGAACGTATAGGTATCCTCGGCCGGGTGTCCGACTTTCACCCCCATCTTCTCAAGCAACTCGATCAGTTGCAGAACATCGACAATTGCGGGCACATTGCGCACCGTTACCTTCTCCGGGGTCAGCAACGTGGCACACAGAATTTGCAACGCTTCGTTTTTGGCCCCCTGAGGAGTAATTTCGCCGTGCAACGGCGCCCCGCCTTCTACTTCGAATGTAGCCATATGGAATTGTATCTGATTTTCTCCGTTTTGTTTTCAAAGATAAAAATTAATACACAATGTACAATGCTCCGGACTCCGTTTAGCCACCGCGAAAGTAATAACGAGAGCGGAGGCCTGCCCGGCCTCCGCTCTCGTTATCTCATATTTTAATAACCTGCAAAAATAGATTTTGGTAACAGGCAATATTGTAAATGTCTCTGCAAACTGTCGTCCTGCTGATTTTACGGATTAAAAGGTCCCTACGGCATAAGTATTCACGTCTTCCAACGTAATGGTTTTATCACTGAGGATAATCAGCCGTTCGACCACGTTGCGCAGTTCGCGGATATTGCCCGGCCACTCCATACCGCAAAGCTCATCCAACGCCTTAGGTTCGATCTTTTTCTGTTCCATGCCGTATTCGGCACATATCTTTTGAATGAAGTAATCGGTCAGTGCGGGAATATCCTCGGCCCGTTCTTTCAGGGTCGGAACCCGTACGACGATCACACTCAACCGGTGATAGAGGTCTTCACGAAAATTACCCAACTCGATCTCGTGCCGCAGATTTTTGTTCGTTGCGGCGACTACCCGGACATTGACTTCGATATCCTTGTCGCTGCCGACCCGGCAAATCCGATTCTCCTGCAAAGCACGCAACACTTTGGCTTGGGCCGAAAGGCTCATATCGCCGATCTCGTCCAGGAAGAGCGTTCCGCCGTCAGCCTGCTCGAATTTCCCCTTGCGTTGCTTGATCGCCGAAGTAAACGCCCCCTTTTCATGTCCGAACAATTCGCTTTCGATCAGTTCGGAAGGAATAGCCGCACAATTGACCTCGATGAACGGGCCTCCTGCACGGCGACTCTGATCGTGCAGCGCATGCGCCACCAGCTCCTTACCGGTACCGTTCGCGCCGAGCACCAACACCCGTGCGTCCGAAAGCGCCACTTTATCGATCAGACTTTTGACATGAACCATACCTTTCGAGGTCCCGACCATGGCATCGCTCTGCGAAGGCTGTACCCTCTGGCGAACCGCCCGCTGAAATTGCGCATCGTCACCAGCAGCGACAGCGGGTTTATTCCCTGTATTTACCTCTGGTCCAGAAGATTGTTTTGTGGCACGATTTTGGCTTTTAACCTGTAAAGAATCGCGGATCGAATTGAGCAGTTTATTCAGATCGATCGGTTTTTCGATATAATCGTATGCACCGCGACGGATGCAATCGATGGCTACATCCAAACCTTTGAGTTTGGAGAGCATGATAACGGGCAAGTCGGGACAAGAATCATGTGCGACCGAAAGGAGGTCCAACGCATCTTTCTCCGGCAGAGAAATGTCGCAAAGCATGACGTCAAAAGCGCTGCGTTCGAGTTTGCCGGTCGCTTCAGAGCGTGACTGAGCAGTATCTACAACGTAACCTTCGTATTCCAATCTTTCCTTGAGCGTACTGCGTATAACGCGTTCCGCATCTACTATCAATACGTTTGTCATTTTTTTATAAGATATTAGATATACTTGAATATAAAATGTCGTTCCGAAAATCCGTTTGTTTGGCAATTCAAAAAATTGCTCTATATTTGCCTTTGAATACCCGGAATCATAATGCAATCCGGGTCTAATATACAAAACATTTCTACAATTTGCTAATTACCGTCGGTTTTCATTTCTGACACTCCGGCGCCGGCATCAACCCTAACAGACACACCAAACCGTCCTTTCGCAACAGAAACAGGCCTTTTTAAAGCATCGTTTGCCTGCCAGGGGCTTTTGCAGCACGTTTTTTCAATGCCGCAAAAAGCGGACCTTTACAATCCTTTATGGAAAAAAATTACAATTTTGAGCGCAAGAAGCTAATGCTTCCGGAATATGGGCGCCATATCCATCAGATGGTGGACTATCTTTGTACAATCGAAGACCGGACCGTGCGTAACGAACAAGCGCACGTCGTCGTCGAGGTAATGGGCAATATCAATCCCGTATTGCGGGATGCGGCCGATTTCAAGCATAAACTGTGGGACCATCTCTTCATCATGTCCGATTTCATGCTCGACGTCGACTCGCCTTATCCGATGCCCGACCGGCAAACGCTGCATCCCAAACCCGACAAAATCGAATACCCCAGCAAGCGGATCGTCCATAAACACTACGGTAAAAATATCGAGCGCATGCTCTCCGCACTGAAAGACATTCCCGACGAGCAGGCCCGTAAAGCGATCGCTTCGAATATCGCCAAATACATGCGGACCAAATCATTCGAATACAACCAAGAGTACCCCAACAATGACATTATCCTGAAAGACATACGGAAAATGTCCGAAGGAGCGGTCGAGTTGACCGAAGACAATATCAACAGCGGCCGAACGGAACACAAACAAGCCCAAACAAACAATCGAACCCGTAAGAGTTTTTCGCAGGGTAACCGCCCCAATATCAAAAACAACGGCAAGACCAACAAACAGGGGAGCAAGCGCTGGCAAAACCGGACCCAATATAAATAGCGGGGGTAGGCATTTCAATCTATTTTATTAATTTTGCGGAACGGCGTCCGTACACCGTCTTACCCCGGCTGATTCATGTCTGATTACCGCAACATATCGATTCGCAACAAACGCGCGACCTACGATTTCGAGATCCTCGACACTTACATCGCCGGAATCGTGCTTACCGGAACGGAGATCAAGTCGCTGCGCCTAGGCAAAGCATCGCTCACCGACTGCTATTGCTATTTTCATAACGGCGAGCTCTTCGTACGTGGCATGAACATCGCCGAATACCACTGGGGCACCTACAACAACCACATACCCAAACGCGACCGTAAGTTACTGCTCAACCGCAAGGAGCTCGTCAAACTGCAGCGTTCCCTGCAAGATAAAGGACTGAGTGTCGTCGGACTCAAGCTCTTCATCAACGAACGGGGGTTTGCCAAGCTGCAAATCGGTCTGGGAAAGGGCCGCAAAAGCTTTGACAAACGGGAGTACATCAAAGAGCGCGATTCCCGCAAAGAGATCGCCCAAGTGTTCCGCAAATAATCCCGCGCGATGAACCGAACCGAAATCAACCTTTGCAAAGGTTTTATCTATACCCTGCTGGCAGGCATGCTGGCCACCGCCGGATTATGGCGTTGCGCGCGGATTACACAGCCGCAGGGCGGCCCGAAAGACTCACTGCCGCCGGTTGTCATCACGATGACACCGGCATACGGCACTGTCGATTTCAAAGAGAAGAGGGTCTATATCGAATTCAACGAATACGTACAGCTCAAGGATCAGCAAAAGGAGTTTTACACCTCTCCTTTCATGAAAAAGACACCGCTCGTCTCGCTCAGGGGACGCGGCATCCAGGTCGACATCAAGGATACCTTGCTGCCGAACCAAACCTACTCGCTCAATTTCGGCCGCAGTGTGGCCGACAACAACGAAGGCAACCCCTACACGGGACTGCGTTATGTCTTTTCGACCGGTTCCGAAATAGATTCGTTGATGATGTCGGGCTATTCGGTGGATGCCTACACGAGCGATACGGTGGGCAACGTATTCCTTTTGTTTTACGACCCGAAAGCGGATTCGGTACCCGAACGGGACTCGACCGTATTCCAATCCAAGCCGCTGGCCGTCGGCCGGGCATTCCCCAACGGCATCTTCCTGGTCGAGAACCTCAAACCGATGGATTACCGCGTCTATGCGCTCGAAGACAACAACGGCAACCGGCAATACGAAGCGGGCGTCGACCGGATCGCATTTCTCGACAGCACCTACAATCCGGCCACGATGCCGGCTTTCGACATCTGGTACGATTCGTCGCGCATGTATTTGCAGGCCCAGCCGCAAATCCTGATGCGCATGTTCATGGACGAACCTTCGAAACGCCAAACCTATTCGAGTTCGGCCAGGCCGATGAAAAACAAGATACAGTTATACTTCACTGCACCACACCCAAAAATCGAAGAGCTTTCGTTCGACAGCATCGACCCGGGAGCCATCGTAACCGAATACCTCACGCCGAAACACGACAGCATGGAGCTGTGGTTCGACCTGTCGAAAATCGAGAAAATGCCCGATACGCTCAAAGGCAGGATCATCTACCACGGACACGATACGCTGAACAGGCTGAGGCTCGACACGGTACAGCTAAAGTTGGGCTGGAAAGCTCCGCCGGTCAAAGAGAGGAAAAAGCCCAAAGAGGGGGAACCCGAGGAAAAGTTACCGAATCCATTCTCGGTAAGTGTTACGCCGTCGGGTACGGTCAATCCGGAAAAGCACATCAAATTCGCTTTTTCGATGCCGTTGGCAATGGTGGACAGCAGTGCGATCGTACTGGAACAGATCCTGGACGACGAACCGGTCAAAGGAGCGAAACCACTGCCTCCTTCCTTAAAAAGGCCTTCCCAACCGGACGGACAGGATGGGAAGAATACACCCGCTAAGCCCCGTAAAACCAAACGGATTCCGCTCCATTTCACACAGGACACGCTGAAAATCCGCGAATGGACGATGAGCGCGGCATGGAAACCGGGCGCCAGATATTCGCTGTTGATCCCCGCAGAAACCTTCGTGAACGTCAACGGGGAAAAGAACGACACGATGCGAACCGAATTCAGTGTAGCCGACCCTGAAAAATTCGGGACTGTTCTGCTCAATATCCAGGGCAAAACTCCCGAAAGCGAATACATCGTGCAACTGCTCGACAATACGGGCAAAGTGACGCAGGAGCAGGCACACCTCACCACCGGCAAATATACTTTCCGGTACATCGATCCGGGAACGGTACGCATCAAAGTGATCGAAGACCTGAACGGAAACGGCAAATGGGATACCGGCTCCCTCACCGAACGGCGCCAGCCCGAACGGGTCGAACTCTTCGTCGGCCCCGACGGCAAAGAGGAGATCAATGCCAAGGAAAACTGGGAACTGGAGTTCGACGTCAACATGGACGAGTTATTTGCACCGATGACGATGGAACGCATGGATCAGCGCATCGGACGGCTCGAAGCGATTCGCCGCCAAAAGATGATGGAAGAGTGGGCCAAACGCAACCAGGACAAACAGCACAACCACTCCCACGGCAACACCAACACCGGAAATCAGGGCTACGGGAACCAGGGTTACGGCAATCAAGGCTACGGGAATCAGGGGTATGGGAATACCGGCTACAACAGCACTTATTGATGACGATGGGAACAATCTTGAAACGATACCGGCTTATTCTCTGCTGTGCCCTGCTGTTCATGTCGGGTGCAGGCAGCGCATCGGCACAACATTACATCGGCGTAATGGGCGGCTGGGGCGGTGGCTCGGCCCGTTTCAAACCTGCTAAGGAGACCGGTTACGAATGGGGACTTTATTCCGGAGGTTTGTCTTACAAGTTTTACAGTGACACGAAATACGTCGGCGCAATCGAAATAGACCTGATGTTCACGCAAAAAGGATTCAATTACGACCTCGCATTCGAATCCGACGAGAGTTATCACCGCCGGATCAACGCCATCGAACTGCCGCTGATCTGGCAGCCGCATTTTTACCTGTTCCAGCGCCACGCAAGGTTTTTTATCAACCTCGGCATTCAGGTTTCGTACAACCTCAGTTCGACTTACAGCCGGGTATCGAAAACCACGGGCATACTCGAAAGCGGCAAGTATGCCATGCAACTCAACCGTGACAACCGTTTCGGTTACGGTCTCTGCGGGGGGGCCGGACTCGCTTTCCTGTTCGGGCAGCAACGCCGGTACGAATTCTCGGTCGAAGCGCGCTACGGGTTCGGCTACGGTGACATCTTGCGCAACGGGACCAAGTACAAGGGCAATCCCGACCGTTCACCGCTCGACAACATCAACGTATTCGCCGCATTCTACTACCGATTGGGTAAAGAGGGCATCCGTTCGGCCCCGAGCGCAGCGGCCCAGCAACGCATGGAACAGGAAGCCGCACGCCATACGCTGCGACGCCTGAACAAAATGCTCGACAAAGGCAAAATACCCGCCGACACCTTGTTGTTGCTGACACTGCCCCGCGACAGCGCCGGGAATATCCCGATCGATTCCACGACGATAGAAGCGGTACGCCTTTACCAGACTGCACCGTCCGTACCGGACACATTACAGGGCAAACCCCAGTCCGACACACTCCAAACGCCCCAACCAACCGGCTCAAACAAAAGAAAATCACAACCAGGAAGCACGGCTCCGACCAACGGAACCGCTCCGGCGACCGGAAACGGGCAAGCCAATAATGCGATTCCGACAAACACCGCAACGGCGGGGAACGGGACCATGCAGCAAAACGGGGAAGCCGCGGGAACCGAAACTTCGGCAAAATCTTCGTCCCCGGCTACCACCGGGGCAAATTCAGCCGAAGAGATACAGCCATCGTCCTCTCCGCACAGCCTTTCCCCCGGGGAAAAGGCACCCCAACCCGCGGAACCGCCCCGATCGGGTTCTGACAATGGCATGGAAACTGCCGTTTTATCGGCATCTTAAAAACAAACGACCATGAACAACGAAATCGAATCGACCCGGCAACAGAAAATCGGCAGGCAAATCCTGCGCGACATGAGCGATATTTTCAGCAAAGAAGCCGCACCGCTGATAAAAGGCACGATGGTTTCCGTAACGCGTGTGCGGATGAGTCCCGATTTCTCACTGGCAAAGGTATACCTGAGCATTTTCCCGTTCGAACGGCACCCCGAAGTGATGAAGGTGCTCGAAGAGAATAATTGGATGATTCGCAAAGCACTCGGCATACGGGTTAAAAACCAACTGCGGATCGTCCCTGAACTGGCATTCTACCTCGACGACTCGCTCGAATACATCAGCGAAATAGACAAACTCCTCAAACAATAGCCCATGCCGCACCTCTCGCTGCTGTTCGCACGGAGATACCTGTTCTCGAAAAAATCACACTCGGTGATCAATGTCATTTCGGGGGTGAGTGCGGTGGCAGTTGCCGTTCCGGTCATGGCAATGGTGATCCTGCTGTCGGTGTTCAACGGCTTCGAGGGACTGATCCGCGACATGTATAAATCGTTCGACCCGGATATCCTCATAACGCCGTCGAGCGGCAAGGTATTCGACACCGATTCGGTACCTCAACAACGGCTCGCAGAGGTTCCCGGCGTCGAGGCATGGTCGTTCAGCCTCGAGGAAAACGCCCTGTTCGAATACCGCGACCGGCAATACATCGGAGTGATGCGCGGGGTGGACTCCCTCTTCGCAACCGTGGTTCCCATTGACAGTCTGCTTACCGAAGGACGCTACCGCCTGCGTTTCGGAGAATTGCCCGAAGCGTGCGTAGGGCAAGGCGTCGCTTACACGCTCGGCATCCGGACAAACTTCAACGACCCGATTTCGGTCTACGCCCCGCGCCGGGGACAGTTCTCGTCTTTACTGCCGCAAAGCATCTACCGCAAAGGCGAGCTCTTCCCGTCGGGCATCTTCGCACTCGAAGCGGAAGTAGACGGTAAATACATGATCGTACCGCTGGATTTTGCCCAGAGGTTGCTCGACAACGAGGGTAAAGCGTCGTCGCTGGCGGTACGCCTGAGCGAAAATGCCGCACCGGAAACCGCCCGGACGGCTATTGCCGCACTGTTGGGCAACGGATTCAACGTGCAGACACGCTACCAGCAGAAAGCGGAATTTTACCGCATCATGATGTACGAGAAATGGGGTATTTATTTCATCATCCTACTCGTACTGATCGTCGCCTCGTTCTCACTGATCGGCTCGCTGGTCATGCTGATCATCGATAAACGCAAAGATATGCACACGCTGCTGACAATGGGAGCCGACATCCCGTTGCTCCGCAAAATCTTCGTTACAGAAGGCATGCTGGTCTACGGTATCGGTGCGGTCGGGGGCATGATCCTGGGCGTCGCACTCGCATTGGCCCAGCAGCACTGGGGATGGCTCAAACTCTCGGGACAGACATTCCTCATTGACGCTTACCCGGTGGAAGTGCACCTGAGCGACCTGCTGCTCGTCGCGATCTCCTTCACGGCGGTCAGCTACCTGATCTCGAAACTGACGGTGCTGTCGATGATCCCGCGCAGTGAAATAAGAAACTGACCATGACAACCTTATACGCCAAACCATTCCATAAGAAGATGAGACGGCTGTTCTGCCTGCTCGCGGCACTGCTGGTATTCGCGGCATGCGACAAACCCAAAAATATTCCGGACGATAAACTGACGGCCATCGTCGGCGACCTGTTTTTGGCAAACGCCTATTGGGACATCCACGGCGATTACCGGTTCATCCGCGACAGCATCGACATCTATTCGCCCATTTTTGAACAATACGGTTTCACCCCCAAGGATTTCATGTTTACCATCGAAAACCTTTCCAAACGCAAAAGCGTCAAATTCACCGACATACTGCAAGCTGCCCTCGACACACTGCAAGCAGGCGGAAGGCCCTGGTTCGACGCGATCGCACGCCGCGACAGCGTGAACAAGATCGCTGCGGAGCTTTTCAAAAAGCAGGTCTATTTCGATTCGCTGCCGCAACACTACACGCGCCTGAGCCGGACCGAGGACAAACCGACCGTCAAACTGGCCGTCGAACCGGGAGAATACAGGATCGAATGGAGCTACGCGGTGGACACCTCAGACCGCAACCCGTACGTCCAATACATGCACCACCTCTCCGACAGCGCCGGACGCAAAAGTAATTATTCCTACCGCAGCTACACAAAGGGACAGCGCCGGAGAGAGACCGTCACCGTCAACGTAACGGGCAGTATCCCTTCCTGGCTTAACATCTACCCGGCCTACACGACCATCGCGGCCAATCAGGTCACGAACGTCACCATCGATTCGCTGCAGGTGACCCATTACATCCCGCAACAGCAGGCGATCGACTCCGTCACGCGCCGGATCATTTTCAAACCCGCCGTAGAAATCCCATCCACACCATCCGCACATGAGCCGTTTACGCAAAATATCGTCCCATTACGTCTGGACACCGCAGGGCTTTCTCTCCTCGGCGATTCTGTCGTTCGCTCCGGACGGAACGCTCGTTGAGATCGAAACTTCCGAACAGGTCGATTCGTGCGAGGGCGTGGAGTTCTTCAGCGGAGTGCTGATTCCGGGCTTTGTCAATGCACATTGCCATAGCGAACTCTCCTACCTGCGCGGGAAAATCGAACGCCGTCGCGGATTTGCGGGTTTCGCCGACAGTATCGCGCGGGTGCGCCACGAAGCGACACCCGAAGAACGGCTGGCCTCAGCCGCCTACTGGAACGCAAAAATGTATCAGGAGGGTATTACGGCGGTGGGGGACATCTGCAACGGGGCTTCGACCTTCCCGCTGAAGCAGAAGAGTCCGGTCTATTACCACAACTTTATCGAATATTTCGGATTGCAGGCCACAGATTTCTCCCGGACGGATGCCGTCGCCGCAGAAGCCGCACGGCTGGGACTACCGCATTCGGCCACACCGCATTCGACCTATTCGTTGCAGGATAAACCCTTCCGCGAAATCGCACACCGCGACAATCCGCTCTCGATCCATTTTATGGAGAGCCCGGGCGAACAGGAGCTGTTCGAAGGCCGGGGGCGGTTGCATGCCCGAAACCTCGAATCAGGCGTCGGGATCGATTTCGCCGGTTACGGATCTCCGGCCAGCAGGATTGTCGCATCGGTTCCCCCGGATAAAAACATCCTGCTCATTCACAATACGTTTGTCGATGAAGAGGTGATTGACCGGATCGAGAGCCACTTCGAACCGGGCCGGGTCACCTGGGTACTCTGCCCGCGCTCGAATGATTTTATCGAAGGCGCGCATCCGCCGGCGACCCTGCTCCACAGAAAAGGGGTTCGTATAGCCATCGGTACGGACAGTCTCGCTTCCAACGAAACACTCTCCATGCCCGGCGAAATGAAACTGCTGCCCGAAATTTCGTTGCACGACCAAATCCGCTGGGCAACCCTCACAGGAGCCGAAGCGCTCGGAATCGACTCCTGGGCGGGTAGTTTTACCCCCGGTAAACGTCCCGGAGCCATATTACTGACCGGAATCGATCTCAGGTCGATGACCCTGCGTACCGATGCAGCCAGCCGCAGAATTGTCTGAAAACGCACTTGGATTCAGTGACGACACCAAATGAAAACCGGGAACGCGCCGGCTCCTAATAATTCGGAGCAAATGGATAACCTTTTCTCCGGGAGGACATTCTCCCCCGGTTATTTCCTCGTTGTTCCCATCGAACGAATAGCCCCGGTCAGGGTATCCATTCGATAATCCGGTCCGCCGGTTGCTGCTTACGCCACTGCACGAAGGCGGGATAATCGGCGATCCCGTCCCGGATGACGGCCAGATAATACTCGATGCCCATGATCTTCTCATCGTCGGGGGTTTCGTATTTGAGCCGCAGGACCGTTTCCCGCTGCCGAGGCGTAATGACCGCTTCGATTCGTTCGGCCACTCGCTCGAAATAACCGTCGTAACGCGACCCCTTGACCAGGTGGATCATATCGACCTGCCACTCCTCACCCCCGTCGTCATACCAAAGGTGCCACTCGACACAAGCCTCCGGCGTATGCAACAGATTCGCCCCTTCAAACCTTTTCACGGCCGGATCGGCAACCAGCGCAGCCATCGCGGCAAAACTGTCGGAGAGCCTGAAAGGAGAGGAATAGATATGAAAATCGATGTCGCGGTGCTTCATCAACAAACCGGTTCTCAGCGAACCTACCAGATGCGCTTCGGCCCCAACGGCTTCCCAAGCCTCTACCACACGCAGTTTTGCAATAACTTCCCGGGCCTTACGCTGATTCGCTTCGGCCAGTGCGACAATATCCGTCATAATCGATTGTATTGATATAAAATAGATCGGTCAAACAGTCCGTGACGCAACGCCAGAAAACAAGCGTCGGTTCCAGAACAGGGCGGCAAAGGTAAAAAAGAAAACCGAATAACAGGCACGCAGCCGAAACGACATCCCGATTAACTCATAGATCGGAAGCGTTACCCACTCTGTGCGGCTCTACTTTATTCGGATAGTTCGTCGAGGAGTTGCCGTACGCTTTTGTGCAGCACGGGATGCATAAAACCGGGCAGCACTTCACAGAAGGGACGCAATACGAAACCGCGCTGCTGCATCAGCGGATGAGGAACCGTCAGCCGGGGCGTATCGATCACCCGGTCGTCATAAAAAAGAATATCGATATCGAGGGTACGCGAACCGTACTGCCTGCCCATCGCTTCATGATCCGCCCCTGCGGTCTTATTACAACCGGCTCCGGCCTGGCATCCGGTTCCGGTTGTGATACCGACACCGTCTGCCGCTCGCGGACGGATCCGCCCCGCCTCCCGCTCGATCTGCTGGCAAATATCGAGCACATGTTCAGGCTCCAAAGCCGTCTCGAAGATCAAAACCTGATTGAGAAACTGTTCCGGCGCCTCGAATCCCCAAGGCGGGGACTCCCAAAGCGAAGAGGCAGCCGTTTCGGCTCCCACGCGCTCCGCAAGTTTGAGCCGGGCACCGGCCAGCGTCGCCCGCACGTCCCCCAGATTGCCCCCTGTCAACAAAATCACGCGCGCCATCACTTCAACGGGCCGATCAGTTTGCTTACCGTCAGTGCGAAATGCGGAAAGATAATCTTCGGGTTACCGTTCTGCCCCACCTGCCGGATCACCAATTCCATCTCCGAAACCAACCTTTCGATATTGGCATTGTTGACAAACGGTGCGAATTTCTTGCAGAACTCGTACTCGCGGCCGAACAGGAACGAAATTTCGGACATCCCGGCCGTCAGCATGTAGCTATCGCGCAGCAACCGGATCGAATTACTCATCAGCCGCTTCTGTTCTTCCCTTCCCAGCGAGGCGACCGTTTCGGCCCATTCCAGCAACTCCAGGTGACGGTCTTCATAACTGAGCCGCATCAGTTGTACAAACAGTTCGAACGATTCGTTACTCTCTCCGGAAGCCAACGCCTCCAGACAACGTTCGGCCTCCAGCAGATTTCCCCGCGAAAGGCGAGCGATTTTCTCCGCATCGGCCGGAGAGAGCTTTTTCCGCTCCACCAGCCAGCCGGTCATGTCGGCCTGGGTAACAGCCGGCACGGTTACGCCCTGCGTCCGTGAGATAATCGTCGGTAACAACCGGTCCGGCGCTTCGCTAACCATCAGGAAAAGCGTTTTTTCCCACGGTTCTTCCAGTATTTTGAGCAATTTGTTGGCCGCCTGCACATTCATCCGTTCCGGGAGCCAGATCAGCACGACCTTATATTCGGATTCGAACGCCTTAAACGACAGGGCACGGATAATTTCATCGGCCTCGAACGTGCTGATATTACCCTGCTTGTTATCGATCGCAATGGTCTCGTACCACATCTGTTCGTTGAAATAGCCGCCGGTAGAGGCGACCTGGTCACGCCACAAAGGCATGAACTGATTGCTCAGCGGCTTCTCGGACGAACTTTTTCCTTTAGGCGTATTGACCGGAAAAACGAAATGGAGGTCGGGGTGGGCCAATTGTCCGATCTGATGGCACGAGGGACAAACTCCGCACGAATCCCCGTCGTGACGGTGCGGACAGTTCAGGTATTGCGCATAAGCAATGGCCAACGGCAGGGCGCCGACCCCCTCGTCCCCCGTAAACAACTGGGCATGGCTGATCCGGCCCCGGTCGACACTGCCGACGAGCCGCTGCTTTACCTCCTGTTGCCCGATCACATCCTTGAACTGCATTTTATTGACTTGGCTTATTGCAGAAGAAACTCTATATTTTCATAAAAAACAAAGACATCCCCCGATAAATCCACAAAGAGGAGGGACGACCTTCGATCCGGAAGCGTCCCGGTTATTTTGTCCCGGTCGAACCGAATCCGCCCGCGCCGCGCTCCGTCTCGCCGAGCACCTCGACACTCTCCCATTCGACCCGCGTAAAGCGGGCTACCACCAATTGCGCCACCCGTTCACCGGGTTTCAGTTCATACGGGGTATTCGACAGGTTGACGAGGATCACCTTGATCTCACCGCGGTAATCGGGATCGACCGTACCCGGCGAATTGACCAGCGAAAGCCCGTGCTTGGCCGCCAGACCGCTGCGGGGCCGTACCTGCATCTCATAACCTTCGGGCAACTCCACATAAAGTCCGGTCGGCACCAATGCACGCTCCAGCGGACCGAGCGTAATGCTCTCTGTTATGTTCGCACGGACATCGAGGCCCGCAGCCTGTCCGGTTTCATACTGCGGCAAGCCGTATGCCGAACGGTTGATCACTTTCACCTTCATCGTTATCTCCTTTTTAGAACCGACCGAGCCAGCGATCTCACATCAATATGCTCCCACCGGACGGCCACCGCAGCAAATGCGGTCAACAGGCCCAAATTTAACAAATATTTCGCGGCCGCAGGCAACATCCCGGTAAAATAGGAAATCCCGTAGATCGCACCGCCCAGCAGGAAATAGGCCCCGATGCGCCGCACATTGTACGGGGTGGGGTAGTAACGGCTGTTGAGCCAGAAACTCAAAGCCAGCATCACCGTTTCACAACCGAGGCGTCCCCATGCGGCGCCGACATAGCCCAGCGCGGGTACCAGCCATACGTTCAGGCCCACCGTAACGACCAGTCCCGTTCCGGTGATCCAGATCGCAAAACGCGTATCCCCCGTCTGTTTGTACCAGAAATTGAGGTTCAGCGTCATCCCCGAAAAGATGTTCGCGAGCAGGATCAGCGGCAGGATAAACATCCCCTGCCGGAATGCAGGCCCCACAAAAAGGGCGAACGCATCGGCGAAAAGCATGATGAGCAGGAAAATTGCGACCGACACGATGGCAAAATATTTCAATGCCTCGGCATTCGCCCGCAAAAAATCCTCCTTTTTGAAATTGGCGAGGAAAAACGGTTCCGCCGCATAACGGTACATTTGGATAAACAGCAACAGGATCACACCGAGTTTCGCTACGGCCCCGTAGATCCCCAGCGCGTCCATCGCCTCTCCCCGGGGCATCAGGTATTTGATCATCTGCCTGTCGATGAACTGGTTGGCCACACCAGCCACACCGCTCACGAGTAACGGGAACGAATAGATAAAGATCGTCCGGAGCAGTCTCCAGCGGATACGGGGCACACAATCGCGGTAGGCCGGGAACAGCAACAGCAGCGTCACGAAACTCGTAATCAGGTTCGCGACCAGGTAATACCCGGCTCCATACGAAGGATCGTACAGCGATGCCCACCAACCGCCGCCGGCTGCCAGTCTCGGTAAGCCCTCATAAAGAAAGACGACCAGGACGACGTTCAGTACCACGGAAAAAGTCCGCAGGATTACAAACAATCTAGCTTTGTTCTCCTGCCGCAACCGCGCATAGGGAATTGCGGTGATAACATCCAGCGCGATTACTACCGCCACGATCCAGATATACGAAGGATGATCGGGATAATCCATCACGCGCGACAGTTCCGGGGTAAAGAGGATACCGAGCGCGGCGAACAGCACCGCTACGGCGCTCACGGCCCCCCAGGTCGTCGAAAAGACCTCCTGCCGCCCGTGCAATCCTTCCGCTTTGCCGGCGAAGCGGAAATAACCGGTCTCCATCCCCATCGTCAGCACCACCATCGCGAACGGAATCAGTGCGTACATATCGGTAATCACACCGTACTCGCCCGTGGTCATGATCCGGGTCAGGAACGGGGTCAACAGGTAGTTCAGCAACCGGGATACGATGCTGCTGATACCGTAAATGGCGGTCTGTCCGGCCAGTTGTCTGAGCATGCTGTGAAAAGGCTTCTATCGGATCATTGGTATTCGGTCTTGCGGCTTTCGATTTCCGGATGTCACCGCTGCTATTTAGACGTAAGCCCCCGACTGTTACGGGAGGTCAGGCCTTCGCCCACTGTTCGCGGATCAGTTCCAATGCAGCCGGGACACTCACCGTACGGTCACCTGCACAGCCGCACTCGAAACTGACGTAATAAGGATAAGCCATCTCTTTAAGCGCACGGAAACCGTCCACATAATTGTCCTTGTCACCGTTCTCGCCCGGCATCTGGCGCGTACCGCGGCTGGCGATGTGGATGTGTCTCAGGTAGCGGCCCCCCGACCAAAGCGCCCCGTAATCGGAAGTCTCCTCGGCGGTCATGTGCCAGAAATCGCCCATGCAGCAGACTCCGCGACTGCCGGTATCACGGCAGATAGACGCCGCATCGGCCACCTGGCGCAAGTAGTGTGCCTCCTTGCGGTTCAGCGGTTCGAGAATCACAGTCGTACCCTGCTCGCGGGCATAGTCACCCAACTTGCGCAGCTGTTCAACCAGATAATCTCGCGTCTGGGGAGTGTGCGGCATCACGGGAACCTGGTGGTTAAATGCAGGCACCATAATTACGCCTGTCGAACCGAGCTCTCCTGCCGCCGCAATGATTTCACGCATCGTACGGTCGAATTCGGCCCGCACCTCGGGTTGCTCCGAGAGGATAAATCCGGAAAACCCGGCACAAATGGCGCTGACACTGATGTTACGACCGCGAAGAGCCTGTTTCAGTTCACCCACGCGTGCCGACAGGTTCTTGCCGCCGGGTTCAAACCCCGTTACACCGTGTGCTTCCATATAGTCCAGCCGCTCGGCGAGCGTTTCGCCCGGCGCGGTATTCTCCTGAAACGACAACCTGAGCGGATTGCTCTCCCCGGGTTTACCCAAGCCTTCCCCCTGCGGGTACGGCCGTGCGAGAAGATTCCACGGCGCCGCTGCCGCCACAGCAGCCCCCACCAACGTTTTCTGTAAAAAATCCCGTCTGTCCATATCTTTTGTTTTTATCGTTTACTCTCTGTTCCCCGCAGCCATATACCGGATACTGCCGGACGAACACTTTTCGGAGCCCCAATTTCGCAAAACTACCCTACGATCCTTCCTGCACGCCTGCCGACCGTCCCGTGATAAAACCGTTCCGAGAATTTCCGATTTCCCCCGCAAAACAGCCATGCCGCCGGGGAATCAAATATTCCAACCTTTATTCCAGCTCCGCTTCCAGCCTTTCGAGAAACCGGGTAACCGCCCCTGCATCGTCCGGAGAAGGCGACCACGGAGCCACATTCCCGGGCGTCAACGGAGCGAAAGGCCCCTGCTTCACCTCGTAAACCACCGTACCGTCCTGAAGGACCAACAGGCCATGCCATTCTCCGGCCGGGATATGAAACCCATAAGTTCCCGCCTGCGGATCAATCACAGCCTTTTGGGTGACATTCCCTGCCTCATCGAAAACGAACGACGCGACACGGCCCCGCAAGACGACCACCATTTCATCCCGCTCGGGGGCGAGATGCCGGTGCGGCTGCACGAACGTCCCGCGTTGCAGACCGTTCAGCATCCAGTTGACCGGGTCACTTTCACTCTTATGAAAATTGTAGTTTTTCCGCAGCCGTGGACTCTCTTCGGCATTACGCGTCGTTGTATCCAGCAACGTTTCGTCGATCACTTTCATCTCCATACGGGTTTGGCCCGCCTCGTTTTATCAATTTTAACAGACGACGCCTGTCTCGCGGATCCCCAACTTCAACGAGTTCCGGGACAAAACGACACCTTGGTGAACTCATTAACCGGTTGAACTCGTCGACAAGGCTTTTATCCTTTGTTTCCGGATATCCCCGACGTCGTTCCCGACCTCAGCTGCGGGAATATCCGTTTATGCCTTTTTGGCTTCGCCCGGCACCGGAACAGTGTATTTGCCCATATCCATCGGGCCGAGTTCCAGTTTTTCAGGCATGTAATTCAACGAAGCGGCGCTGATTTCATCCCAAGTGACCGTCTTGCCCGTATAAGCGGACTCGCGGCCCATAATCGCAGCCAGGTTCGACACAGCCGTCTCCTCTGCCTGCATGATCGGCGTCCCCTGGCGAATGCAGCTGATCCAGTTCACGTGCTCCAGGACATACGGATTATTCTGCTGGTGCGCGGCCTTCTCGGCTTCGAGATCGTATTGCCAAAGCACATTACCGGCCAAATCCTTGATCACGCAGGCGCCCGAACCGCCGCCGCCGCTCTCCCAGGTTCCTTTGGTTCCCTGCAGGAATTCGCTCACATTGTTCGAACACCCGTCGATCTGGCGCGACATGCTGTGGAAATGCACGCCGTTGTCACAGACGAAATCGATGCTGAAGTTGTCATACTGATCCCCGGTAATCCTACGCTGGCGGCTGCCGAAACCGGTAGCCGAAACCGGTTTATAGCCCGAAAACCACAGGAAAACATCGATGTTGTGCACATGCTGTTCGACGATATGGTCGCCCGACATCGCTTTCCAGTTTACCCAGTCCCGAATCATCCACTCCATATCCGACCAACCCGGTTGGCGCGTTTTATACCACAGCATCGACTGGTTCCAGTAGACGTTACCGCCGGTAATCTCGCCGATCATGCCGTCAAGTACGATTTTCTTGAAAGATTCGACATAGGCACGCTGATGGTGCCGCTGCGTACCGGTCACAACGCACAATCCTTTGGCATTGGCTTGTTTGGCCGTCGCCATGATCATGCGGTAACCTTCCGGATCGACCGCAATGGGTTTCTCCAGAAAGCTATGCACGCCTTTCTCAGTTGCATACTTGAAATGCGTCGGCCGGAACAGCGGCGGCGTCGCGATAATCACGACATCCACACCCGAGTCGATCACCTTCTGGTAAGCATCGAATCCGACGAAACAATTTTCAGCGGCAATCTCGATATTATGTTTTTCTTTAAGCTCTTTACGCGCATTTTCGACCCGGTCCGGGAAGACATCGCCCAATGCCACGACCGTAACGTTGTCGGCGGCATTGAGAAAATCCTGTGCGGCACCGGTTCCGCGACCGCCGCAGCCAATAAGGCCCGCTTTCAGGGGTTTACCGTCCACAGCCTTGTCGGGCAATTCGGGAATATAAACCGAACCGGCGTCCCTCAGCGCGGCATTTTTACCGCCCTTATCATCGGAACAGGCACTCAGTAGCGGCGTAACGCCCAACGCACCGATAGCTCCGGCCATAGCCGAATAGGAGAGAAACTCGCGACGGCTGATTTTGTTCTTTTCGCTCATGGTTCAATCGTAATTTAAAGTTTATCGTTAGTAGGTTCAATCATTCTTATCGGTCAGCGCCTGGGGACCGGGACGGCTCCAGATAACGATTCGCATACGCTTGGTTCCGCACCGGGCCGTGAAACATAAAACCCAGATTACTTCAGCTCCGTCGTTCCGGCAGGATCGTCGTATTCACACACGACACGGAAACCGATCGCACGGATATCCGAATACCACCAGATACTCTGCGGCTGCTGCGGATCGGTTTTGAGCCACTCCTTGTGCCGGGTATGGCTCCGGGCCGCCGAGCGCAGTACCGAAGCATCGTCGGTAAAGGCGCCGCCGCGCACTACATGCTCCTCACCCCCGGCAGGCCCTTTCGGGTCGATCGCGCCATCGGGCATCTTACTGTAAGCGTCCGGAGCGTACCAGTCCGCGCAATATTCCATCACATTGCCGAGCGTATTTTTCAGTCCGAACGGATTAGGCTGTACAGCCGAGGGTTCTTCTGTACGATTCTTACTGTCGTTGACATAGACGACATAACGCGCGATTCCGGCCGTATCGGCTTTGAAAAGCTTGCGCCAAAAGCCCTCATTCGAGAATTTTTTCGGATCACCCGGGAAGAAATAGGGCGTTTCCGTGCCGCCACGGGTTGCATATTCCCACTCGGCCTCAGTCGGCAACCGGTATTTCTTGCCGGTTTTTTTCGACAACCACTGGCAGAACGTCTCTGCGGCATAATGCGTCATCGTAATGGCCGGTCGGTCGCCGCCACCCCAGCCCTGGTCGGGAATCCCGAAGGGGGGAGTCGGGCCGCTGATCGCATCTACATCCGGATCGGAATTGTTCGCATAAACCAGTTCGGGCGGCGTCCGTCCCTCAGACATCGTCTCGGCATAGAACGCCCAGTACATATCCCAGGTCACTTCAGCTTCGCCGATAAAAAAAGACGAAAGGGTCACATTGCGGACCGGCCCTTCATCCTCGCGGCGGAACGGCTCGTCGGGGGGGCTGCCCATACGGAACGAGCCGCCGGGAATCGCTTTCATCCCGAACGATACAGTAGTGCCGGGAATCCGCTCGGTGAAATTCTCGAAAGCCGTCACTTCGGCCGGAGCGGTGAACGGGTCGCCTTTTGCTGCGGTCTGCGGCACCCCCTGCATCTTAGCATGTTTGTAGTTGGGATCGTAATGGCCCACATCAAGGTGGCAGCTGATACATTGCAACCCGAGTTTCTCCTCATTTTCCTCGTAATAGAGGTGAGCGGTTACCCCTTCGTCGGTCAGGCGTGCCGGGAACAACTGCCGGTGGCACTCCTTGCAGGATTCGTTGAAGACGATCTTCTGTGCATACTCGAGCTGTCCCTTGCTTTCCCAATCGATCTTCTCGGTATCTTTAAAGAAGTACGACCAGACATCTTTCGCTCCCGAACGCAATTTCGTAAAGAAATAGTTCGCACTGCCTTTGGGCGGCAGGTGGCACTCGGCGCAACCGGTGGTCACACCGCTTTTGGAATTGTGATGCACAGAGAGTTTCCAACTTTTGTCGGCGGCTTCGTGCACATGACAGGACATGCAGTATTCATCGGTCGAAGTCTTCATGTAGACCCGGTTCAGCGCAATCGTAACGCTGACCCCGACAGCCACGCCGAACAGGGTGAACAGAACTATTTTCCGTCTGTTTTTGCGGGGTTTCTTCGTTTGGGATGATGACATGGGATTCTAAAAAACGTACTCAACCGCCGGAAATTCCACCCGGCAGTTAGGGAAGCGCCCCTTAAAGGCGCAAGGTTTACAAATTTAGGAAAAATAAACGGGAAAACGCAAGCCAGAACCCGAAAAGCCGCCCTCAGAGCTCGTCCAGGAGCTTTCCGGAAAACGAAAACGCCATAAAACTAAAACAATAAAGGCCGGCAAGAATATGATAATCCCACCGGCCTTTAACCCGTATCGGTTATGTCCCGCAAACCTTTTCGTCCGATCGGCGGTCCATAAAACCTTTACAGCAACGCTACTTGTTCCGATACCGGAGCGTCTCCCCCGTTTTCGAAAGCGACGGCGGCATGCTCCGGTCGGAAACGGCACGCTGCCTGTTCGGCTGGCCGCTCATTACGAAATGGATGTCCGCTCCGTCGCGGATATCGTCGTAAGTGATATACGACTTGTCGTACTCTTTGCCGTTCAGTAGCATCTTCTCGACATAAACGTTCTGCTTCGACCAGTTCTCGGTAGTCACTTTCACCTGGTGCCCGTTGCCGAGGCGCATCGTGACGGCTTCGAGCGCAGGCGACCCGATGTTGTAGATATTGCTCGACGGGGCGGTCGGATAAAAGCCCATGCAGTTGAAAATGTACCAGGCCGACATCTGTCCGCAATCGTCATTGCCGCTGAGCGACCCCGGCTCATTCCCGTAAAAATGGTCGATCACATACCGGATCCAGCGTTGGCAATCCCAGGGCCGGTTGAGGTAATTGTAAAGATAGATGATCTGGTGGCACGGTTCGTTACCGTGCCAGTACCCGCCGATACGGCCCCAAATGTCATGCGCACCGGGGATGTTTTCGTCCATCTCGATCACGAAAAGCGAATCGAGCCGCGCTTCGAACAGGTCGCGCCCCGCTTCGTTGATATAACCCTGCACATCATGCGGTACATACCAGGTATATTGCAGCGTAAAACCTTCGGTGATATCTCCCCAGCCATTGACCGAACCGGGTCCCTGATAAGCGATCGGCGCGAACGGCGTACGCCAGCCGCCGTTGATATCCCGCCCACGCATGTATTTGGTCTCGGGATCGACGAGGTTCTGGTACGAAAGCGACCGGTTCAGGAAATATTCATAATCATCCGTCTTGCCGAGCTTTTTAGCCGCCTGTGCGATACAATAGTCGTCATAGGCATATTCCAGCGTCTTCGACACCGACTCCTTCTCCTTGTCGAACGGCACCCAGCCCAGCGAATCGTACTCCGGCAGGCAATCGTAATGCGGATTCATCGCAGTGGTCTTCATCGCCTCGAACGCACGTTCGTAATCGAAGCCCGGAACCTCTTTGACGATCATATCGGCCAACACCGACACGGAATGATACCCGATCATACACCATGTTTCGTTACCATAGAACGACCAGATCGGCAGCATCTTTTCAACGCTCTTGTCGTAATGGGCCAGCATCGAATTGGCCACATCGGCATTGACCTTCGGCTGTACGAGACAGAACAGGGGATGCAGCGCACGGTAGGTGTCCCACAGCGAGAAGGTAGTCAGGTTGGTGAATCCCTTCGCCTTTTCGATATTCTTGTCCAACCCGCGGAACCGGCCGTCGGCATCCTGGAAGATAAACGGATGCAGGAAAGCGTGGTATACCGACGTGTAGAAAGTCTCCTTATCAGCCTGCGAGGCCGTGACCTGAAACTTATTCAGCTCCTTGTTCCATTTCTCGACCCCTTTCCGGTGCAACGATTCGAATGTTTCGCCGTCGAGCTCCCTGAGGTTCTTCAATGCTCCGGCCGTGCTGACGCCCGACACGGCCGTCCGGACATAAATCGGCTCCCCTGCTGCGGTACTGAACGTCATCCAGGCCTTGATATCCTTTCCCCACGCTTCGAGGCTGCTGCGGAAACGCTTCGTATTGTAAAGCACCGGCACGCTGTCCTGCAGGAAACCCATCGCCTTGAACGGTTTGGAGAAGGTCGCGGCAAAATAAACGTGCCGTTCGGGACCCCAGCCGTTGACGATTTTCGAACCGACGAGCGTCGAATCGTTTTCGAGCCGGATATTCGCCCACACGCAGGGCCATTTGAGCGTGTGTTTCAGATCAAGCAGAATAAAGGCGCTATCGCTCTGCGGATAAGTGAATTTGAAGATTCCGCTGCGCACGCCGGAAGTCATTTCGGCCTTCGTGCCGTAATCGAGCAGATCGACCCCGTAATAGTTCGGCGAGGCCCATTCCCGGTCGTGGGAATAGCGCGACCGGTACCCCGCATCGGGATTTTCATGTGTCCCGGGATCGAACCGGATCTCACCCACCCCCGGCATAAAGAGGAAATCGCCCAGGTCGGGAATACCCGTACCGCTGAGATGCGTCAGGCTGAAACCGAGCAGCGTCGGATGGTCGTATTTATAGCCGGCAGCGACATCGTAATCATCGAAATCGGTATCGGGACTCATCTGGATACCGCCGAACGGGATTTGCGAACCGGGGTAAGTATTCCCGAAACCCGCGGTGCCCACCAACGGGCGGACATATTGGGTGAGTTCTTCCTGCGGCGCGTTCAGGTCGGGATGGTGCACGCAACCCGCCGCAAAAATAAGCGACACTCCGCACAGCATCGTGAGCGTTTGTCTGAACATGTTTGTCATCGTTTATCGGTTTGGATTAGTATCGGTTTCGAGTATCAGTCTCCCCGGGTACAGAAGTTCCCGGACAGCAGCGGCCATCCATCGGGGATAGCCGCACGGCGCATAGCTGCCGTTTATTGCTGTTGGTTTTCCGAGCGAACAACCCCCGCAACTGTCCCGGCATTGGGATTGGTCAGCTCCCGTCCCCGGAATTTCCCGGTCAGCGTACCGAGGAAAGCCACGATATCGTCACGGTCCTGTGCGCTGAGTTGCCTGCCGACCTGGAAGCGGGCCATATCGTCCACCGCTTCGGAAAGCGTCTCACGCGTTCCGTCGTGGTAATACGGAAAGGTCAGCGCCACGTTGCGCAGTCCCGGGACTTTGAACCGGTGGCGGTCGTAAGCTTTTTGCGTTTGTTTGAAACGGCCGTTGTCCTCTTCGGTCATCTCCTCCCCGCGCGCCGCAAAATAGTCCTGCGCCAACCCCATATATTCGAACGACTGTCCTCCCAACAGCGGCCCGACATGACAGGTCGCGCAGCGGTTCTCTTTGAACAGTTCGTATCCGTGCTGCTCCTGCGCGGTAATCGCCGTCGAATCGCCCTTTAGGTAGAGATCGAAACGGCTGTCCGGTGTGATGAGCGTTTTCTCGTACTCGCCGATCGCCTCGGTGATCGCTTCGCCGCTGTAGCCTCCGGGGTAAACCTTCAGGAACATTGCGGTAAACTTGGGATCGGCTTTGAGCTTTCCGATGATCTGTTCCCAGGAGGTGCTGGCCATTTCGACCGGATTGAGCGGGGGACCGCCGGCCTGATCGGCCAGAGTGTGCGCACGGCCGTCCCAGAATTGCTCGAAATTCAACGCCGCATTAAAAACGGTCGGTGCATTCACCCCTCCGAGCGAACCGTTCACGCCTTCGGAATAACGCCTGTTATCGACACCGCCCGTATGCAAGCCGTGGCACGAAGCGCAGGAAACCGTATTGTCGGACGACAGGCGCGGATCGTTGTAAAGCATCTCGCCAAGCGCCGCCTTGCGTGCGTCGGTCGGCAACGAATCGGGCAGCGGTTGCACGGGTTCACCTGCAAAACGCGGAGCGGTGGCCGGATTGCTGTAATTGGCAACGCGATGGTCATGAATCCACTGCAGCAACTTGGCCTTTTTCGCATCGGTAATCGATGAACCCCAGTGCACAAGGTAATATTTGGCAACCGGCATACTGCCGTCGCTGATCGCCTTTTCCATCTTGGCCAGGGAAACCTCATCGACAGGCCGTCCTTCGGCAAGCGCCGCAAACGCTGCACCCAAATCAGCCTGCCGATGCCCTTTTTCGACATCGCTGCGCACGATATTGCCCGCCACCGGCCACGAGGCATAGAACGGCAAGTCGGGATTTTCACTGTGGCAGCTGAGGCATCCTCCATCGTCGAGGATCTGCTGCACCTGCATCTCCGCAGTCTGGTCGGGCGACGGCAGACGGTTCGCCAGTTTGTAGGCTACCGTCCCTACGGCTCCGGCCGCTACCACGACAATCGCAATCTTTACACTGGTCTTCATTTTCGTTGGGGATATAAGTTAGTATGTTCGATCATTCTTCCTCTCTTCAATCATCCTCCCTTTCAGGACACCCGTACGTCTTCACGACCGGTTGCTCCACTGCCTTTTTCCACAGGACATCATCTCCAAATAACACTTATGTCCGTTCCACAGAGGGGTCCGAAACAGGTTCCCTACCGCTGCGAAGCCGTATAGACTGCGACCGAAAGGGCGGCATAATCGCCGATCTGTTCGCCGAGTCCCGCCGGTACCACCCGGCACACCTCACGGGCATACGAAAGCGACTGCCGGCGGATCACCGACTCGGCCGCAGGCCAAAGCAAGTCATGCGCCCGGGCGAAAATGCTGCCGATCACGATCGTTTCGGGATTCAGCACGTCGATCAGGATCGAAAGCCCCTCGCCGAGCAGTTCACCGCTGGTACGGTATACCTCCAACGCCGCAGGGTCGCCCTGCCGTGCCGCTTCGGCCACACTGCGGGCCGTAATGCCATCGAGCGAAGCCGGATCGGGACAATAGCCCACGCCGCCGCCCATCTGCAATGCTTCCATCGCCCGGCTCCGTGCAAGTTGGGCAATACCGCCGCCGCTGCAAAAGCCCTCGAACGACCCGGCTTTGCCGTAGCCGACCGGTCCGAACGGACGCATCGCCATATGGCCGACTTCTCCCGCCATGTCGTTCGTGCCGCTGTATAACCGTCCGTCGAGGATCAATCCCGCTCCCATGCCGGTCCCGAACGTCAGGAAAATCATATTCTGCGCCCCGCACCCCGCCCCGAACTGCCATTCGGCCAGCGCACAGGCATTCGCATCGTTCTGGACACCGGTTTTCACACCGAAACGCTCTTCGAACAGGCGCACGATCGGAACATCGTCCCACCCCAGCAGGTTCGGCGGAGACATGATGACCCCGCGCTTACTGTCGAGGGGACCGCCGCAACTGATGCCGAATGCGACCACTTGTGACACTTTCACGCCTTGTGCGGACAGTATCTCCTCTACGGTCGCAAAAAATTCGTCCAAAACTTCGGAATAGGGACGCCTCCCGGTCGGAAACGCCTTTTTATCCAAAATCGTTATCTCGCCGTTCCCGGCCCTACGACCCAGCACTACCGCGCATTTGGTCCCGCCGATGTCGATTCCCGCTACATACTCCATTGCTCGTGTATAATTGAGAGTCTGACTCTTATAATTAAAGGCTGTTTTCAACACCTCCTGCAACGCGCTGCTCCGACATTGCTTCGTGTACGCAACCAAAATCTGGTATTTTCCAATACCGGACAGCGCTAGGCAAGCCCCAGTTCCAACTCGATATAATGAACCAGCGAGTGAATCACCTTCTCATGAATCTCCTGGGCCCGGTCTGAAAATTCGCTCTTCGGCGCGCGGATTTCCACGTCGCATTCCGACGCTATTTGTCCGCCACCTTTGCCGGTCAGAGCGACTACCTTCATGCCGATCGAACGGGCCGATGCCACCGCTTCGAGCACATTGCGCGAATTACCGCTCGTGGTAATCCCGAGCAACAGGTCTCCGGGACGGCCGACCGCCTCGACTCCCTTCGAAAAAATATAGTCGTAACCGTAATCGTTCGCCACGCAGGTAATATGTGTCGGATCGCACAAAGCCACAGCCGCCAGCGCACGCCGGTTACCGCGGAAACGCCCGGTCAGCTCCTCGGCGAAATGCATGGCATCGCACATCGAACCGCCGTTACCGCACGTGATGATCTTTCCGCCGCCGCGCAGCGTCTCCACCATCAGCCGGCCGGCCTGTTCCAAGGCTTCCCATGCCGTCCGGTCGTTCGTAAATTGCTCCAACACCCGCGCCGCCTCGACAAAGCCGCTGCGGATCGTATCCATCGTACTCATAAATTATTTGGTCTTTTCAAGCCGGTCCGCATCCCGAAAAAGGATGCGCCACCGACTCCCTATGCTTTCTGTTTCCTCAATATCGAGACAGCCACACCCAGAATATAGACCAGGCAGGCGAACGGTACCAACAGGCTGACCAGCTGGTCGGAATGGTCGGCGATCACACCCATTACCGGGGGCACCAGCGCCCCTCCCGCAACACCGGTAATCATCAGCGCCGAAATTTCATTGGCTTTGGCCGGATCGTGCTGCATCGCCAGCGAAAAGGCGATCGCGAATACGCTCGCCGCCGAGAGTCCTATCACGAACAATGCAGTATAGATAATCCAAGGCACCCCGGTCAGCAACAGCAAGGCATAACCTGCCACGGCAAAACACATCGTCATAGCGAAGAATCGCCGCGGGGCCACTTTTGCCAGGATGATCGTTCCTACGAACGTTCCGATTGTCCGGGCGGCAAAATAGAGGCTGCCGGCGAACGGGCCGCCCTCGTCGAGCGGAATCGCACAGCGTTCGGTCAGGTATTTCGGAATCGTGGTGAGCAACCCGACCTCATAGCCGACGATCAGCACGATCACCGAGAAGTAAACCAAAATCCGCCGGTCGCGGAGCATCGCAAAAATACGCCCCGCCGAACTGCTTTGCCCGGCACTCTCACGCTGCTCCGGAATCGGGATCAGCAGCAGCCACACGAACGACAGCACCGTCACGGCGGCATAAACCGGAAAGACCAGTTTCCAGTTACCGAAGCTCACCGACGCAACGCCGACGATAATCGGCCCGAGAAAAGAGCTGATCGCTTTGATGAACTGCCCGAGCGTCAGGCTGCTGGCTACTCGGTCGGCCGGGACAACATTCATCAGCAACGGATTGAGCGCGACCTGCAGGATCGTATTGCCGATCCCCAACAGTGCGAATGCGGTCAGTACCAGTGGGAAACTGTAATCGAGCAACGGCAGCAACATGGCAACGGTCGTAACGGCAGCACTCAGCAGTACTGTGTTCTTACGCCCGAAGCGGCCCATGAGGATACCCGTCGGCAACGAGATAACCGCAAACCAGAAAAAGACCAGCAGCGGAATCAGATTGGCCCACGTATCGTTCAGTGCAAAGTCCTGTTTGACGTAGTTGGTCGATATATTGACGATATCGACGAAACCCATCACGAAAAAGCTGAAAAGCACGGGCGTCAGCTTGGCAAGGTTCAGTTTTTTGCTCATAAAAATCAGGTTAGCGAAACCGCAGCGGCCGGCTGTCAGCTTTACGGCAATTCAAAGTTATGGATTTTTCGGCAGGGATCGGCACATACCTATGAAAAAATACGGGAAAATCCCCTCCGCGACGCAATCCCGCACAGGCAAAAGGAATTGCGCAGGACAGCCCCGACTCCCCGTAAATAAGTTGTTGATAACTTCCTCCTCCGGAGCGGGCCCATCCCGGGAGATTGTTCTACTTTTATCCCAGCGTTAGGTTCCCGCTCCGTCCTCACGCGGAGCCCGGATTAAAAGGGAATCCTGTGAAAATCAGGAACTATCCCCGTAGCTGTAAGTTCCTTTCATGGACGGTACCTCTTGAGCCACTGCCGCTTATCGCGGCGGGAAGGCGTACCTTCCGGAACAAGTCAGAAGACCTGCCGGCGCTTCCATTCGTAGCTTTCGGGCGAAAGGCGACAGAATAGAGACCGTACCCTTCATTCTCTTCTTCTGTTCATCGCTTTATGCCGGCAGCTCCACTGGGTAAAACGGCCAAAAAACCACAAAAATATACCGCGATGAATACAGAAATCTACATTACCAAGCGCGACGGGAAGCGCGAAGCATTCTCGATCGACAAAATCAAAAGCGCCGTTGCCAAAGCTTTTCTTTCAGTAGGCAGTTTCGCCACGCAGGAGACGATGACCGGCGTCCTCTCGCGGCTCAACATCTCGAACGGCATGACCGTCGAGGAGATCCAGAACCAGGTCGAAGTGGCGTTGATGGCGGAACAGTATTTCAGCGTGGCCAAATCATTCATGATCTACCGCCAAAAACGTTTCGAAGACCGGGAAGTACGCGACAAGCTCCGTTTCCTGATCGACTACTGCAACGCGACAAACCCGGCTACCGGCAGCAAATACGACGCGAATGCGAACGTAGAGAACAAGAACATCGCCACGCTGATCGGCGAACTCCCCAAGTCGAACTTCATCCGCCTGAACCGCAAGCTGCTGACCGACAAAATCAAACAAATGTACGGCAAAGAGGTGTCGGACAAGTACCTCGACCTGCTGAACCGTCATTTCATCTACAAAAACGACGAGACGAGCCTCGCAAACTACTGTGCGAGCATCACGATGTACCCGTGGCTGCTGAGCGGCACGCTGTCGATCGGCGGCAACTCGACACGCCCGACCAACCTCAAATCGTTCTGCGGCGGCTTCATCAACATGGTTTTCATGGTTTCGAGCATGCTCAGCGGCGCCTGCGCGACTCCGGAATTTTTAATGTACCTGAACTACTTCATCGGGAAGGAGTACGGAAACGACTATTTCCTGCGGGCCGACAAGGTGGTCGACCTCTCGAAAAAACAGCGTACGCTCGACAAGGTAATCACCGACTGTTTCGAACAGATCGTCTACTCGATCAACCAACCCACCGGCGCACGCAATTTCCAGGCGGTCTTCTGGAACATCGCCTATTACGACAAATACTATTTCGAAAGCCTGTTCGGCAATTTCGTTTTCCCGGACGGGGACAAACCCGACTGGGATTCGCTCGACTGGCTCCAGCAGCGCTTCATGCGGTGGTTCAACGCCGAGCGCACCAAAGCCGTGCTCACCTTCCCGGTCGAGACGATGGCGTTGCTGTCGAAAGACGGCGACGTACTGGACAAAGAATACGGAAACATCACCGCCAGAATGTATGCGGAAGGACATTCGTTCTTCACCTACATGAGCGACAACGCCGACTCGCTGAGCAGCTGCTGCCGCCTGCGAAACGAGATTCAGGACAACGGTTTCAGCTATACGCTCGGCGCCGGTGGCGTTTCGACCGGATCGAAAAGCGTGCTGACGATCAACCTCAACCGCTGTATCCAACATGCGGCCAACGCCGGCCTGCCGCACCTCTCGTTCCTCGAAGGGGTAGTGGACCTGGTACACAAGGTGCAAATGGCCTATAACGAAAACCTCAAGGATCTTTACAACAAAGGGATGCTACCGCTGTTCAACGCAGGCTACATCAACATGGACCGCCAATACCTGACCATCGGCGTGAACGGACTGGTAGAGGCCGCCGAAGCGCTCGGCATCGAGATCAACGACAACCCGCGCTATACGGCTTTCGTACAGGAGGTACTCGGGCTGATCGAACGGTATAACAAGAAATACCGAAGCAAGGAGGTGATGTTCAACTGCGAAATGATCCCGGCCGAAAACGTCGGCGTGAAACATGCGAAATGGGATCGCGAAGACGGCTACGTCGTACCGCGCGACTGCTACAACAGCTATTTTTACCGCGTCGAAGATGCGTCGTTGAATGTAATCGACAAATTCCGGCTGCACGGCCGCAAATACATCGAACACCTGACCGGCGGTTCAGCGTTGCACATGAACCTCGAAGAGCACCTGAGCCAGGAGCAGTACCGCCAGTTGTTGCGCGTAGCCGCGCAGGAGGGCTGCAACTATTTCACCTTCAACATTCCCAATACGGTCTGCAACGACTGCGGCCATATCGACAAACGTTACCTCAAGGCATGCCCCGAATGCCAGAGCAAGAACGTCGATTACCTGACGCGCGTGATCGGCTATATGAAGCGGGTCAGCAATTTCTCGCAAAGCCGTCAGGTGGAGGCAGCCAAACGTTACTACGGCCATGCTTAAATACGCCGGTTACGACATCGTCTTCCAGGAGATTCCCGACGAGGTAACCCTCGCGATTTCGCTGACGAACTGTCCGAACCGCTGTCCGGGATGCCACAGTCCGCAGCTGAGGGACGACACCGGCGAGCCGCTCACCGAGGAGGTATTGGAAGCGCTGCTCGAGAAATACCGCGGTGCGGTCACCTGCGTCTGCCTGATGGGGGGCGACGGAGACCCGGCCGGTATAAAGCGCATCGCCAGGTTCCTGCATACGCAGCGAACAACGCCGGTCAAGGTCGGTTGGTATTCGGGCCGGAGCGAACTCCCCGAAGGCTTCTCCACCGAGGGCATCGAATACCTCAAGCTCGGTCCGTACATCGAAAAGCTCGGAGGCCTGCGCGCACCGACGACAAACCAACGGCTTTACAAAGTGGATCCCGGCGGAAGCTTGCGGGACATCACCCACCGCTTCCGAAGACAATGATCCCTCGCCGCTTTATAACCCGGCAGCAAAAAACCGTAACATCTGACTTTACACACGATTACACTGCGAGAATCTCCCGGGCCCGTAAAGTCCCGGGAGATTTTTACATATTATTTCCTTATATTCGCAAACGATGCTCCCCCGGTCATTTTTCGATATTCATTCATCCGAACTCAAACCTCTTTGACAGACCATGACAAAAAGATTCCTGCCATTGCTTGCATTTTTGGCTCTTGCGGGTTGCTCCGGGCCTAACAACAAAGCCGAAATCAAACTGGCTACCCCGTCGCCCCAACAGATCGATTTCATGAACAACGAAATCGGCGCATTTTTTCATTTTACGACCAACACCTTCACCGGAGCCGAGCACGGCGACGGTACGGCTACGCCGGCCGATTTCAACCCGACGAAACTGGATGTCGACCAGTGGATGGAAGCGGCCAAAAGCCTCGGTGCGAAATATGCCGTACTGACGGCACGCCACGAAGACGGTTTCTGCCTGTGGCCCACAAAGACCACTGAATACTGCGTACGCAACTCACCGTGGAAAAACGGCCGGGGCGACGTCGTCAAAGAGTTCGTCGAGGCGTGCCGCCGCCACGGGATCAAACCCGGACTCTATTTCTCCCCGAACTACAACGGACACGAAATATTCCAACCCAAGGACCGGCCGGTCGAGTGGGGGAAAGTGTGGGACAGTATCACGAATCTGCGCTGGCTGGATTCGGCATTCGTCCAAAAATACCGCCAGCTGGAAGTGGACCAGATCACCGAACTGCTGACCGACTACGGTCCCATCTACCAGATATGGATGGACCACTGGAGTGAAAAGAAAAACTGTCCGGCCGTTACCGCCGCGATCCGGAAATTACAGCCCGAATGCATCCTGACCGGCCCCGATGTCCGCTCACCGGGCAATGAAAAGGGCACGGTCGTTTATCCTTCCTGGAATCCTGTCTATACGATGGACAGCACGAACAACTCACGGGCTGCGGAACGGGTCGACGAACCCGAAGGCCCCAACGAATACGGTTTGCTGGAGACCTACAAGATCGTCGGTCACCCGAACGGCCAGTTCTGGCGTAGCCTGGAGGCTCCGACGGCCGACATGTTCAACCACGGCGGCTGGTTCTGGCACGGGCCGCAGCTCCCGATGCCGATGGACGACCGGATCGAAAATTACTACCGCTCGGTCGGCCTCGGCGCCAACCTGATCATCAACCTGCCCCCCGACAGGCAGGGACTGATTCCCGCCGAAACGGTAGCCGATGCGAAAGCATGGGGCGATACGATCCGCAAACTGTTCTACGGGCCTTTCATCGCCGAAACCGAAACCGCACAACCGGGCAGTGAAGTGGAACTCACCTGGGAAAAGCCGTGCAGGATCGACCATGTGATGCTGATGGAAAACATTGCCAACGGACAAAAAGTTGCCAATTACACGCTCGAAGCGTTCGTGGACGGCAAATGGCAGGCCGTTGTCCCGGCCAACCGGTTCAAATACTGCCCCGAGGGCTATAACGCCTCGCCCGGTTTCGAGACGATCGGACATAAAAAGATCGACCGGATCGTACCCGTCGTGACCGACAAACTGCGTTTCCGCTGTACGAAAGCCGCGGCAGAACCGGTCGAAATTACCAAATTCGCCGTATGGAACGTAGGGGAAGCAAATCCCACCCAAACGGCAAACCGTTAAGAGGCAAAATGAACGCACACACGTACCCGTTTTTCGACACAACCGCTTCGACACGGCGATAACCGGTCGACAACCATTCGGTTCCATGCCAAAAGCAGCCCCCCTAAAAGGCTGCTTTTGCTTTTATTTCAGCAACCGATCCGGAGTCAGACACCCGAAGCGGAAAAACAGTACTTTTGCACAGGGATATGTACAAAAATGGGATTTCTCCGTACACCCGGAAAATTTTAAAAAATTCAGGGGATCAGAGGAATCCCAATTAAAGAATTTAAACAGATCGTCTATGCAGTCGAAAGGGATGTATACCGGCCATCTGGCCATGCTCGGGGCCAACCTGCTCTGGGGTGTCATGTCGCCCATGTCGAAAGCCGTATTGCAAAGCGGTCTGGTCGGTCCGCTGTCGCTCACCACTTTGCGGATGGTCGGCGCCGCGGCAGCGTTCTGGATCCTGTCGCTGTTTACCCGCCGCGAACATGTCACCCCGCATGACCTGGCCCTGCTCTTTTTCGCATCGTTGTTCGGGGTCACGCTGAACCAGGGTTTCTTTATCACCGGCGTGTCGCTGACCTCGCCGATCGACGCATCGGTCGTCACGACAACCACGCCGATCATTACGATGATCCTTGCCGCGCTCTACCTCAAAGAGCCCATCACCTCGAAAAAGGTGATGGGTATCTTCATGGGAGCCGTCGGCGCGCTGATCCTGATTCTCAGCGCCGATGCCGCCCACACAGGGGAGAATGCCGGCGGCATGACAGGCAATATCCTCTGCCTGATGGCCGAACTCTGTTTCGCGACCTATTGCGTCGTCTTCAAAGACCTGATCGGGCGCTATTCGCCCGTGACACTGATGAAATGGATGTTTACCTATGCGGCGATCTGCTGTATTCCCTTCTCGTACAACGGCCTCGCATCGATAAACTTCACGACTCTCCCGACAGCCGTTTACGCCGATCTGGCCTTTATCGTTTTCGGCGCGACCTTCCTCTCGTACCTGCTGGTACCCATCGGACAACACCGGCTTCGCCCGACGCTCGTCACGATGTATTGCTATTTGCAACCCATCGTCGCATCGATGCTCGCCGTACTGTGGGGAATGGACCGGTTCACGCCGACCAAGGGAGCGGCGATCCTGCTGGTTTTCGTGGGAGTCTACCTAGTCAACCGCAGTAAATCGCGGGCCCAGATGGAAGCCGAAGCGCTCGAAGCCGCACGCCGTACCGCTCCGGATGCGCCTGCTATGCCCGACGTTCCGAAAAGTTCCGGACGCTCCTGAAAAACGCCCGCCTCGAAAACGCCTGACAAACAATTGCAGTAACCGGATAAATATATCCGTGTCCGCCCGGAACCGGATTATGGCAATTGCCCCGTACAGCGGAAATATTTCTGCATAACCAACAACGAGATCAGCCGTTCCCGCTTTTTATCGCGGAACTGTGAAATGTATTCGTGGGCATGGCGGGCGATCGCCTCCGCTTCTTCCGGATGATCGATATAGTATTGCAGCCGCTGCGGCAGGTCCGAATAGTCGCTTTTGATCTCGATATAGTGGTAATTGGGGATCAGCGTCCCTTCCATAAACCAGGTTTCATAGGTCGGACGGGGCATTACCGCCACCGAATTGGTCGACATCACCCATTTGAGACTCGTCGACACGTCGATACCTTCCAGCGTAAGGATGAACTTATAAACGAGATGCTCGAACAGCGTAATCTTTCCCTTACTCCACTCTTTGGGAAATTCGGGCAACGCCGAGATAATGCCCACATCGCACATCGGATGGTCGAAATACTGTTCGACGAAACGGATCCGATGCGGTTTATAATTGATGTCCAACCGGAAAATAGCCTTATCCATTTTGTCCCGGAACGGGATCCGGTCGGTAATGAAATTGAAATGCCGCACTTTTTCCATGTTCAGGATCACCGAATTGGTATTTTCTCCATGAATCGGACGGCTTTTGACGATCGAGGGTACTCCCGGAACCTGCGTCACATCCCCGAACACATAATTCCAGTACAGGGAATCGCTGAACCACCTTGTAAACTCATAACTATCGAAGAAATAAACCGATCCCGCATCCCCGAACTTGTGGTCCGCGAGCCTGTGGGACGAAACCGGATCGATCGGAACGATACCCTGCATCTTATTGTAATAATCGACACGGCGCAGGATATACTCCTTGTCAGGTCGCTTTTCCAACTCCGCCAAAACCTTCTGCAGCCGGTTGCGGAGCAATACTTTGGGAGTGATATACCGCACGAAATTCTTACTGTAATAGGCCAGCCTGTTATTCGTGCCCTTGTGCAAACGAGACAGGGTCATCTTCCTTAGAGGTTAAAAGATTGCGTACCAAATATAGGAATAATTCTCCAATGTGTTTTTCAAAAGTGTCTGGCCCGACCCGGAAACGTCGTGTAGCACGGCTGGAAAAATCTCTGATCAAACGGTCCGAAACGCTTTTTTTATCCGTTCGGATACTGGGGTCTATTAATTATACGTATATTGTTTGTCGACCAATTTTTGTCCCTTTTTCGCAAACTGCCTATTTACTCTAAAATACAGGATCCGGAGAACGGGACGAATTTCGGTCACGGTAATTGTTTTTAGCCCCAAACAGCTTCATCCGTTATATCAACAGCTTCTCAAATGGGCCACTCCCTCTACAACACACAAAAACGGTATAAACATATTTCATCATATGGACAGACGCACTTTCCTCAAACGAACCTTTTGGCTGGCCGGCGGGGCCATGATAGTCGTATCTTCTCCCGTTTTGGCCGATGTAGCCGCAAAAGCCCAGAATGGCGAATTGACCTTTGACAACGAACTTTACAAACTGTTCAAAAACCCCGAACCGTCCCGTTTTAATCCTTTCGTACGGTGGTGGTGGAACGGGAATAAAGTGTGCGCGGACGAATTGGTGCGCGAACTCCATTTGCTGAAAAATGCGGGGGTCGGCGGCGTGGAGATCAATCCGATCCGCTGGCCTGCCTGGGCTGATGACCACGGTATTCCCTCCCTGTTACTGTACAGCGACGAATGGATAGAGATGCTTCAGGTGACTTTCGACGAAGTCAAAAAACTCGGAATGACCTGCGATTTGCTGGTCGGTTCCGGCTTTCCTTTCGGCTCGATAGAACTGGAAGGGGAGGAACGGGCGCAGGCCGTATATATCCATGCTGAAGAGGTGGAAGGACCGTCTCTCTTCGAGATCCCGCAAACGGCGATTTATGAATCGGTGGATCCGGCGGTAACGGATCCCAATCCTACGCGCACGTTCGAGACACTGTCCCTCAAACTCACGCCTGAAACGTTAGGGAGCTTGGATGAGGTGATCGACCTGTCGGAAAAAAAGAATGACGAGGTGATCCGGATAAAAGTTCCGGAAGGAAAACACGTTTTCTATGCCCTGGTGAAAATCGAAGGTTTCGCGAATATTCTTTGGGGTGCTCCGGGACATTCGGGGCCGATCCTCAACCATTTCGACGCCCAGGCGGTCCGGAAATTCCTCAACAACATTGCAGACAAGATAGAGAGTAAAACCGGCCCTTTGAAAGACCATATCCGGGCGTTTTTTTCAGACAGCGTGGAATTGGAAGGGAGCAACTGGACTCGTGATTTCGGAGACGAATTCAAAACACGGCGAGGTTACGACATGATGCCTTACCTGCCATTTATTCTCTCCCGGGTCGGGAGACTCGGGGCGGTGATCGAAGGAGAATACGGTGCGAAGAAAACCCCTGAATTCCAAGCTTTGCTCGATCGGATGCGGTTCGATTTCGAGTTGACAAAAGCCGAGCTGACCTACGAACGCTTCATCGTTACCTTTGCCGATTGGTGTCACGAAAAGGGCGTTGCGATCCGGATGCAGGGGTATGGCAGGGGCCTGTTCCAGCTGGAGAACAGCATGCTGCTCGACTACCCCGAAGGCGAATCGTGGACGATGAACTACCTGCGCCATAAGTTGGGCGAGGAAATGGGGGATGAAGACTACCGCCGGGGGCGGGGATATACCCACATCAATAAATACGTCTCTTCAGGAGCCCATTTGGCGGGTAAACGGATCGTGAGTTGCGAGGAGATGACCAACACATACCGGGTCTTCAATGCATCGCTCGAGCTGCTGAAAATCGGTTCCGACATGAGTATTGTCTCCGGGATCACTCATTCGGTGTGGCATGGCTTCAGTTATTCGCCTCCCGAAATACCCTTTCCGGGCTGGGTACAATACGACTTCAATCACCTGAATAACTTCTTTCCATGGATGCACTACCTAAACCGGTATAAAGGGCGTGTCTCTTCCCAGTTGCAGAATGCCGACATGTACACGGACATTGCGTTATTGACCGCGACTTACGACCTCTGGTCCGAACGCGGTGTGCAGACCGACCCTTTCCCCGAGGGACTGACTGTACCCTATACCTCGCTGGTTTGGGAGGCCATTCACAAGAACGGGGGTGCCTGTGACTATACCACGGAAAACATCATCAACCGGTCGGAAGTTCGCGGCGGCAAGCTCTGCTACGGCCCCAAAGCTTATGGGACCCTGTTCCTGGTTGGTGTGAACCGCACGCAGGTATCCACGCTGGAAAAACTGTACGAATTCATATCACAGGGCGGACGCGTATTCTGCATCGGGACTTATCCCAACCGCTCGTTGGGGTTGCAGGAATGGGAAAAGCGGGATGGGGAGATACGCGACTGGGTCGACAAATTGAAAACCTTCCCCGATCGCTTTGTTTTGCTGGAAAAACCGGAGGATGACTGTTTCCTGGAGTGGTATCATGATGCGGTTCAACGCTATAATATCCCCCGCTATGTGAAGATAGAAAATCCTGACCGTTTCCTAACGCAGATCCGTTATGTGCGTGACGACGGCAGCGAGCTCTTCTTTTTCCTAAATTCCCACATGCATGAAGGACGCCGGAGCCATATCGTCTTCGCGCCGGAAATCACCCATAAACGCTTCCCGTGGATCTGGGATCCCGAAACGGGTGAAAAATACCGCATTGAAGTGGATCGGAACGGCAGTTATGAACTCGATATGGGTCCAGCCGAATCCCGCCTGATCATTTTCGATAAAACGAAAAAAGGAGAGGCGTGGCATCCTTTGCCGGATGATGGTCCCGGCAAACTGGCCGTCAAAGGATGGACGGTCGATTTGCACCACAGCGTAGAAGGATGGATCAAAAGCATCCGGATGGACGATCCGGTGGACCTGGCCGAAACAGATTATGTAAACTTCACAGGGGAGGCGACCTACCGTACGGTTATCGAATTGACCGACCCGACGGATTGTGTGCTCAACCTGGGGAAAGTGTGGGGCATCAGCGAACTCCGGGTAAACGGGCAGGATTGCGGGGTCAAATGGTTCGGACGCCGGATTTACGATATCGGTGACGCATTGCAGCGGGGAGCGAATTCGATCGAAATAAAGGTTATCACGACGATGGGCAACTATGTCCGTACGCTGACGGATAACCGAACTGCTATACGTTTTACGGGCAAGTACAAGGATGAACACGAAGAGTTAGATCGCGTGCAAGAGACGCAGTCAATGGGTATTGTCGGACCTGTAACTTTATACCGATCCGGAAAACGAGCCTGATAAAATACGAAGGTACGTAAAAGGAGAGGTTAGCTGGTTAAGGCTAACCTCTCCTTTTACGATAGTCGGGGTGACAAGATTCGAACTTGCGACCACTCGCCCCCCAGACGAGTACTCTAACCGGGCTGAGCTACACCCCGAGCGACTAAAGTGGTGCAAAGCTACACGTTTTATTTAAAATCTCAAAATTTCGAGCGGGATTATTTTGTTTTCGTCGACGGTTACGCCCTCAGCATCTGATTCGGCCGCAGAATCCGCGCCGTCCCTTTTCATCCGCTTCATAACCTTCCCGCATTTTGCGGCCGACCGGAGGAGAACCGATCGAGCAAACCGGTAAATCCTTATCAACAGAATCAACCTTCGTCTCCGGAAGGGGCGTGCTTGCGGAACGGGTAAGTCACGAAAAACAACAGGTTATTGACCCCAGCATGAAAAAGAAATTTCAGGGTCCCTTTGCGTTTGCGCTCATCGACCATAACCACAGGACGGTAACAGATGCGAAGACGGTTATGCTGCACGTAGACATTCAACAAACGCTCGCTCATATATCCCATTACACGGGCCTGCACCGGATCGTCGGATATCCGGATACGGCGCTCGACCTCTTCGAGCAGGTCGAACAACCACGCCGAATAGGCGTCGAACCGCTCCCGCGGCATCACGAACATATTGAAATGCGACAGCCGGTTCCCGCGAAAAAAGAACCGATCGAAAGCGGGCAGGTAATCCGGGTACTTTTCGCCCAAAACCGTGCGCAACAGGTCCAGATCCTCGCGGATGTGCTGCCGGGAATAGTCGGTATAAAGGTTATACGGATAGTATTTCGGCCGGCCGAGAACGACGTCGTACCGGCGAAACACCCGGTCCATATCCGGGACCGGATGCGCCGAAGCGAAAAACTCGGCGGGAGTCCTGGTTTTGACATTGGCCAGCGACCGGCTGCCGAAATCGAAATAACGCCGGTAGTGACATAACCCGATATAATCGGCATCGGACCGGTTTTTCCAGGCCCAATACTGGGCCGTCAGTTCGCAATAGTTGCGATTCTTGGCGCTGATATTCTCTCCCGAATCGTCACCCGTATAACCCAAATCCTCGCGGGCGATCGCCCTGCCGACCTGCACAGGCAGGTAAGGAGGTTCCGCCAGGCAGGCGTCCCGTTTGTGGGCGCAAACCATTATTACCGTTTTACTCATCAGATTTCCGCATCGAGGACCCGGCGGATCACCTGGTCCATATCATAATATTTATACTCCGCCAACCGGCCGCCGAAAACGACGCCGGGGGTGGCTTCCGCCAAATCCGCGTATTTCCGGTACAGGCTGTTATTCCGCTGATCGTTCACCGGATAATAAGGTTCGCAACCTTCGCTCCACTGCTGCGGGTACTCCCGGGTGATTACTGTCTTGGGCTGCGTGCCGAATTCGAAATGCTTGTGCTCGATAATCCGGGTATAAGGGACAGCGGCCGACGTATAGTTTACCGCCGCTATACCCTGGTAATTCGGCATATCGAGCGTTTCCTGTTCGAACCGGAGGCTGCGGTATTCGAGCGGCCCGAAACAATACCCGAAATATTCGTCGATCGGTCCCGTAAACACGACGGTACCGGCCATCGCCTCGAGTTCGCTCCGGTGACGGAAGTAGTCCGTATTGCAGCGACATTCGATCCCTTCGAGCAATTTACCGATCAGCTTGTTGTACCCGCCCACGGGAATTCCCTGGTAAGGATCGTTGAAATAGTTGTTATCGTAAGTGAAGCGTACCGGCAGGCGGCGGATAATGAAAGCCGGCAACTCGACGGCCGGACGCCCCCACTGCTTTTCGGTGTAGCCTTTGATCAACAACTCGTAAATATCCTTGCCGACCAGCGAGATCGCCTGCTCTTCGAGGTTCCGGGGTTCTCCGACCGCCCCGGCCTCACGCTGCGAAGCGATTTTCGCCTGTGCTTCGGCGGGTGTCGCGGTTTTCCACAATTGGTAAAACGTGTTCATATTGAAGGGCAGGTTGAAAATCCTACCTTCGTAATTGGCCAGCGGCATGTAGGTAAACCGGTTGAATTCGGTCAGCGTACGGACAAAATCCCAAACCTCGCGGTCGGCAGTGTGGAAAATATGCGGACCGTATTTGTGCACGCGGATACCTTCGATCTCCTCGCAATAAAGGTTACCGCCCGGATGCGGACGGCGGTCGACCACCAGCGAGGATTTTCCCCGCTGACGGGCCCTATAGGCAAAAGCTGCCCCGTAAAGTCCGGCCCCGACAATCAAATAATCGTATTGCTTCACCATAATAGTTGACTGACAAATATATTTGCCCGCCTAAATGTACAGCTTTCCCGGCGAACGGCAAAACGGGGCACTACCCGGCGCATCCGCTAAATCGATTAAATAGAATATATCCCGCAATATTTTTTCTAAAAATCCGCTATCTTTGAAAAATACTACAACTTCCCGAACACAGCCACATAGCTATCACCTTACACTCATAAAAGCCTGAAACAAATGAAAAACAAGCATTTGCTCTCCCTGTTGCTGGCCGGACTGTGCACCGGTACACTCAGTGCCCAGAATTACCCGTGGTACACGCAGGGAGATTTCGCTCCGCAAAAGCGCATCGAATTCAAAATCACCAATCCCACGAACTTGGAGGTCAAAGATGCTCCGGTAATTATCAAGCGCGAAGGGTTCCCGATGCCCGACCTGCACGAAATGATGATCACCATAGTCGACCCGCAGGGAACACCGCGTCCCGCCCCGTCGGATTCGGTCCTCAATGTTCAGGGCGGCCACCAACTGCGCGCCGAATCGAACGGCCGGATGCTGTTCCACCAACTCGACGACCTGGACAAAGACGGCATCTGGGACGAACTCTTCTTCCAGGTCGATTTGAAACCCAAGGAGGCGCGCACGATTTACATTTACCTCGGAGAAAACATCCGCGGCTGGAACAAGCACGGCACCCACGCCAACATCGCCAGCTACTGCCGCCACATCATGCCTTTCTGGGAGACCGGCGAGGTGGGCTGGAAGATCTGGTTCGCCAACAGCGTCGATGCTTACGGCAAACGCAAACCGCAGTTGGTATCCCCGGTTCTTTACGGAGAAAACGTCGACGGTTACGGCATTGCGAACATCAATCACGACTACGGATCGGACATTCAGGAGGTAGCCCCGTCGTTCGGAGCCAGCGCCATCTGCCTGTTCGAGAACCCCGACAAACCGGACTCGATCTCGATGCCGCGCAAAACCCCGACCAAACAGAAACTCGCCCCCGAGTCGCTGTGGAACGCCGGACAGATTTCCGACACCCGTTATGCGTATGACGTAATCGTGAACGGCCCGCTGCGCTCGATGATCAAGATCAAAGGCATGAACTGGAATACCGGCAACGGTTTCTATGAATACGAACAGTATTACACCGCCTATGCAAACCAGAATTACTGCCGGTCGAAAGTGCATTTCAACAAATTCTTTCCCACCCGTGACGGTGTGCTGATGGGCTGCGGCATGCGCAAGAAACCGCAGGAGGACAACTTCATCCAGAAGGGCGGCATCATCATCTCGTCGGGCCCGGAAGAGGTGCGCGACCCCGAAAAAATCGACCAGCGCGAGAATATCGTCGTGGATTTCATCGGCGGGGCGATCGTCGTGAAAGACCGCTATAAGCCACAATACCAATATATTCCATATTACGAAGGGAACCATACTTTCCGCGTAACGCCCGACGAGGACAACACGTTCGAATACATGGTCTGCACGGCCTGGAGTGAGGGAACGAAACTGAGAAACAAAACCGACTTCAACAAATACGTCGAAGAGCAGGCCGTCCAGTTCAACAACCCGATCACCTATAAATTCGTCAAGATCGAAGGCAAATAAGTCCCGGCAGAGCGGTTGCGGGACAATAAAATTCCCACCATTCGAGCTGCAAGACATTTTTGTCGATCCAGAGAGCCTCTTTTCAGGAGGCTCTTTTTTAGGGCCCGGTCCAAATGCAGGCATGCAACCGGCTCGGCCCCGTCAGGCAAGGAACCAGGCAAAATGCCGAATGAAATTATTTTCGTATCTTCGGTCCCGGAGTTGGGCGGATCAACTCCGATAACGAATCTTCCTGAAATGAAACTTTTATTTACCTGTATCGCCGCATTGCTGACGCTCTCTGCAGGCAATGCATTAGCTCAGGCCGACCTGAGCCGGCTCGCGGATCACCCGCGCTTATTGTTGCCCAAAGGCGCCGAAAAAAAGTTGCTCAAACAGATTAACCGCGATGCGGTCTGGAAGGAGATCCACACTGCGACACTGGGCGAAGCCGACCGGATCATCACCCTCCCGGTCAGCGAACGGATCAAAACAGGCATGCGCCTGTTAGCGGTCTCGCGCGAAAACCTGCGCCGGATCTTCATCTTAAGCTACGCCTACCGGATGACCGGGCAGGAGAAATACCTCGTGCGGGCCGAGCAGGAAATGCTCAAAGCCGCTTCGTTTTCGGATTGGAATCCCAGCCATTTCCTCGATGTGGGAGAGATGACGATGGCCCTCGGCGTCGGTTACGACTGGCTCTACCCGGCCCTTTCGGAAGCTTCGCGCAGGACCATCCGCGAAGCGATTGTCGAAAAAGGGTTCAAGCCTTCATACGACACCGCTTACAACTGGTTCGTCGATGCCGAGCACAACTGGAATCAGGTCTGCAACGGAGGTCTGGCCTTCGGGGCGATCGCCGTCGCCGAATCGGAGCCGGAATGGGCCCAAAAGATTATCGACCGCGCGATCGACAAAGTCCGGTTGCCGATGCGTCATTATGCCCCGGACGGAGCCTATCCCGAAGGGCCCGGCTACTGGGGCTACGGCACTCTGTTCAATGTATTGCTGATCGGCGGCCTCGAAAGCACATTCGGCACCGACTACGGTTTAAGCCAGATGCCGGGGTTCATGCAGACCGGAACCTACGAAATGCAAATGGTCAGCCCGCTCATCAAACATTTCAACTACATGGATAACAGCTACGAGCCCGAATCGTCATCGGCCCCGTTCTGGTTCTACAGCAAGACGCAGGACCCGTCGGTACTCTGCCAGCAGGTGTCTATTTTGCAGCGCGACACAGCGAAGAAATACCTGAAGGACCGCGTGCTTCCGGCCATGCTGATCTGGGGGGCAGGCGCACCGATGGAAAAAGCCGTCGCTCCGCAAGAGACGTTCTGGGCCGGACGCGGCAATACACCGGTGTGCGTCATGCGTTCGGGGTGGGGAGATCCGAACGCCCGGTTCGTCGGCGTGAAATTGGGTTCGCCAAGTATCAACCACGGGCACATGGATGTGGGTAGCTTCGTGTTCGAAGCCGACGGCGTTCGCTGGGCTATCGACCTCGGCAGCGAAGATTACAACACGACCGAAACCCGCGGCGTCGACCTGTGGAACATGGCCCAGCAGTCGCAACGCTGGGATGTATTCCGGTACAACAACCGTTCGCACAACACGCTTACGTTCAATGATAAATTGCAACGGGTAAACGGCTCGGCACAAATCATCGAATCGGATTCCGCCACTGCACGCCGATTCGTCAAAACGGATCTGACACCGGTCTACGCCGGGCAGGTCGATAAAGTCGAGCGAACCATATCTCTGGTCGATAACGATTACCTTTTGATCGAAGACGAGATCACGGCCGGCAAAAACTATACGCGGATGCGCTGGACGTTAATGACCCGCGCCACTCCCAAAATTCTGTCCGACAACACCGTAATGCTCGAACAGGACGGCAAGAGATGCCTTCTGAAAATCGAGTCGGAAACACCGATCGTTTGGCGTTTCGAAAAAACTCCCACAGTCAACACATTCGACTCGCCGAATCCCGACGTGACCATGGTCGTGTTCGACACCGACCTGAAGCGCGGGGAGACCCAGTATGTGCGAGCACAGTTGACTCCCATGTCTTCGTTATCACGGGCGTTGGAAGGAAAAACGGGCTGCATCCAGACCAGCGGCCAAACGCCCGGTAACAACGAATAAATCTGATTTATCAAAGAAACATTGACCGATGAAAACTATTGTTTATACGGGCCTGGCCGCCCTCGCCCTTTGTGTAACCGCCGCTTTCTACGCCTGTTCCCCGAAAGAGAGCCCCGTCCAATCTGATTTCGATTTTGCCGGCTCGCAACTGCGCATTGCACTGCAGACGGCCGACAGTATCCGCTCCGCACAGGGCAAAACGCTCGCCGAACTCCCCTCGCCGCGCAACATCGAACCCGACGGTTCGATGCGGTTGGTAGACCCGACAGACTGGTGCAGCGGCTTTTTCCCCGGAGAACTGTGGTACATGTACGAATACACCGGCGACGATTTCTGGAAACAGCAGGCCGAAGCCTATACCGGAGCCCTCGAAAGCCAGCAAACGAACCGGGGTACGCACGATATCGGCTTTATGATGTACTGCAGTTACGGCAACGGGGAGCGTCTCGCGCCGAACGACCGCTACAAAGAGGTGCTGCTCGAAAGCGCCCGCTCGCTCGCTTCGCGCTTCAATCCCACCACCGGTTGCATTCGCTCGTGGGATAACTGGGGTCCGGACTTCCCGTGGCAGTATCCGGTCATCATCGACAATATGATGAACCTGGAGCTGCTCTTCTGGGCTGCACGCGAGAGCGGCGATTCGACCTTCTATAAAATCGCGGTCACGCATGCCGATACGACGATGAAAAACCATTTCCGTCCCGATTACAGTTCGTTTCATGTCGTGGATTACGACACCCTGTCCGGGAAGGTGCTGGGCCGGCAGACGCACCAGGGCTACGCCGATTCATCGGCATGGGCGCGCGGACAGGCATGGGGACTGTACGGCTATACGGTCTGCTACCGGGAGACGAAGGACCCGAAATACCTCGCACAAGCCGAAAACATCGCCGGACTTATTTTTTCAAACAAGAATATGCCCGAAGACCTGATTCCTTATTGGGATTACGATGCACCGGGCATCCCCGACGAACCGCGCGACGTTTCGGCGGCCACGGTTGCCGCCTCGGCGCTCTACGAGCTCTCGACTTTTTCCGCCGACAGCGTGAAATACCGCGCATGGGCCGACCGGATCATCGACACCCTGTCAGCGAATTATCTCGTACTGCCCGGTACCATGCACGGCTTTTTGCTCCGGTCGAGCACCGGACACAAACCGGGGGGAACCGAGATCGACGTCCCGATCGTATATGCCGATTACTATTTCCTCGAGGCCTTGCTGCGCAAACAGCGCCTCGAAAGGGGGAAACCGGTCAACAGATAATCCCTCTACAGAAACGGGATCTTACAACAAATAAGACCGGAGCCATTCACATACGGATCTACCGACAGCCTGGAGACAAGAATGTTTCCAGGCTGTCTTTATTCCCTCCTGTCGCCGATCACCCGGATCGTCTCTCAATCCATTTTCCGCTGCCGAAGCCAATGGGCTCCCGCAAACGCACGGCCATATGGCTTCAATGTATCATGAAGCAAACCGAACGGATATCGCTGCTCCCCTTATGTCAGATAAGCGTTTCCCGCGTATCCTCCATGGACGAGAATGGATACAAAACCAGACCTCTGCACCAACGGTTGCATGAATGTTCGCTCTCAGTTTGACTGCCCACCGCAACAGTATTTTTCCATAAGCAGGTTGGATTAATTATTACATTGTTTAATTATTTTTGTAAACATTTTGTAATTTATGTTAAACGATGCGCCCAACTGATCCCGATTTACTACTTCAAATTTGTGCATACGGGATAAGCGGGAAAACGCTAATTCCTCCCACCTCAAAGGGGAAAAGTCATAAGAAACAAATAAAATGAGATTATTGATTCTTGTCCTTTTCGGATTTGCCTCGACTGTGTCCCTACAGGCAGCCGAACTGGTAGAAGGAGTAATTTACCTGAAAAACGGAACCCGAATCGAATATACGGACCTGGACCGAATCGCATTACCGAAACAAAACGGTACCGTCAGGGCTTATCTGCATGCGTTCTCCAAACAAAAACAGAAATTCACGTACCAGCCTTCCGAAATCGACTCTGTCGTTTGCTGGCACCCACAGGCCTGGGAACATCCGAGAAGGTTTTATTATGCCCCGTCCGTAGGCTGGTGCTGGGTCTATTTCGAAACGCCCTATATCCGGGTTTGCGTCTATGCGAAGAAAGGTTACGGTATCGGAACTAACGGAGGCATACTCTGCTGGCAGAGACGCGGCACGTTCAGCTCCTCCCGCTTGGCCTATTATCTGCAAAAAAAAGGCGGGGAAACACTTCTGTTTATCGGAAGCGTCAACCGGCGCTCGAAAGATATTTTCCGCGAACGGATCGCCCGGTATATAAACGACGATCCGCTGCTGAGCGAGCAGATCCTTCGTTCGAACACCAACCGCAGCAAAACGGTGCTGATGCTCAAAGACTATAATCCTTCGAAGTAAACAAACACCCTTAACTGAAAATATATGAACCGATTTTTACTTGCTGTTGCCGCTATACTGGCAACAACCGGCACGATCAGGGAGGCCAATGCCCAGGACCAGGAATTTCGCCATGTGATCGTCACCCTGACATCGGGTGAAAAGGTGGACGGATACCTCAAACGCGGTTGGCATGCCGAAAGTTCAGTTTTTAAAAATCCCAACTATTCGTTCAAAATCACCAAAACCCCCGAAGACAAAGAGGTGATCAAATTCACGGCCGATTCGGTAATCTCCGTCGACTACACCGAAACTACCGAAGTCAACCCCGATGGCATCCGGTGGGAATCGCATGACATAGCCTCGCCGGGTCTCACCAACCGTAACCGTACGTTCCGCCGTCTGGTTTGCGTGAATAAAGTCGGCAACAACGCTTCTGTCTATTGGTGGAAAGGCTGGGAAACGAAACAAATCGGCAAAATCCAGCGCCGGGAACTGGTAACCTATTACGGAATCTTTTTCCACAACGATCCCGACAGTGTCGTCTATCCTTACATGCTGGTCAGTACCGTGATGATGGATAAACAACATCCCGGCCTGAAGGAATATTGCAAAAACTGGTTCAAAGGCGAGGAAGGGAAAATTCGCAAAAAGAAATACAAAGACGACGAGACATGGATCTTGGATATGTACGACGCATACCTAACCGAGAAACAATAAGCAATCAGAATCGCCGTTTAGCTTCAAACTTTTCATCCAGACCGCATACCAACGACCGACCGCCTCAAGACACTCGCGCCCCGGGTCTAATCTATCCGCAGCAGCCGGCTGTCGTCGCCCGTCACGTCGATCAGGACAGTCATGACACCCTCCGCAGGCATCAACTGCTCGATCTTCTCCGGCCATTCGACCAAGCACAGGTTACCACTGTAGAAATACTCCTCGTAACCGAAATCGAACGCCTCCTCGATCCGATTGATCCGGTAGAAGTCGAAATGATAAACCGGACGGTGACCGCGGTCTTTGTACTCGTTGATTATGGCGAACGTGGGACTGGTCACCGTATCTGCGACACCCAAACGGTCGCAGATTTCGCGGATCAGCGTCGTTTTCCCCGCTCCCATCTCCCCGCGCAACGCAACGATCGTGCGGCCCTCCAGCGAATCGAGAATTTCTCCTGCCGCATCGTAAAGGTCTCCCAGTCCGTTTACCTTGATTGTCTTCATCATCGATTATTTATCGGCGTATTCCCCGGTTTTCCGGTACCGGCTGCCGCTGAGCAGTACGCCGCTTCCGGCAACGACAAAACAGCACAAGGGCAAAAATACAAACTATTCCCGGTTTTCCATTCCACCTCCCGGTTTTCTTCATCTTCTGCCGAATAGTTCCTACCGCGGTTTCAGTACGATAAACGGAACGATCATCTCTTCCATCGAAATACCGCCGTGCTGGAACGTGTTGTCGTAATAACGCACGAACTGGTTCGTATTGGTCGGATAGACGAAAAAGTCACGGTTGTAGGCGAAGATATAGGTCGACGTGATATTGGATTTGGGCAGGTGAGCCTGTTCCGGCTTCGTAATGGCGAATACCTCCTTGGGATTGAAGGCCAGGTTTTTCCCGGTTTTGTAGCGCAGGTTCGGCGAAGTCTCCCGATCGCCGACCACCTTCACCGGATTGTCGACGCGGATCGTGCCGTGATCGGACGAGAGGATCACCGTGTGGCCGCGCTCGGCGAGCAGTTTGAGCAACAACAGCAGGTCGGAATGTTCGAACCACGAACGGGTAAGCGAGCGGAATGCCGCTTCGTCTTCGGCCAGGTCGCGGATAATCTGCGTCTCGGTGCGCGCATGCGACAGCATATCGAGAAAATTGTAAACGATCACTGCAAAATCGGCCTGGTGGACCTTTTCAATGTTGTCCAACAGCCGTTTACCGGCATCGGAACGGACGATTTTATCGAAATAGAGTTTGCCGCTCCGCCCCTGCGACTGCATCTGCCGCTTGAGGAAATCCTCTTCGTGGCGGTTCTTGCCCCCCGCCTCGTTGTCGTTGAGCCACAGGTTCGGCATAATTTTGTCGATAGCCAGCGGCGTCAGCCCGGCAAAAATCGCATTGCGGGCATATTGGGTGGCGGTAGGAAGGATACTGCAATAAAAATCCTCCTGTTCGACCTCGTAAATACTGTGCAGTACAGGATGAATCATCCTCCACTGGTCGTAACGGAAATTGTCGATCAGGATAAAGATCGTTTTGGGATTTTCGTCGGCCACCGGAAAAACCTTCGCTTTCATCAGATTGTGCGACAGCACGGGCGTATCGCCATCCCGGCTTGAGAACCAATCCAGGTAGTGGTTCCGTACAAATTTCGAAAACTCATTGTTCGCTTCGTTTTTCTGGAACGCCAGGATTTCGCGGATGCCCGGATCGGTCGATTCGGTCAGTTCGACCTCCCAACCGACCAGTCTTTTGTAAATGGCAGTCCAGTCGGCGAACGTGCGCGCCTGACCGAGAGCGGAAGCGATCTCCCCGAACTGGCTGCGGTAATCCGCCGTGCTCTGTTCGGTCACCAACTGCTGGCTGTGGACATTCTTTTTGATCGACAGCAACACTTGGTTCGGATTGACCGGTTTGATCAGGTAATCGGCGATTTTCGAGCCTACCGCCTTATCCATGATATTCTCCTCCTCGCTTTTGGTGACCATGATCACCGGCGTAGTGGGGCGGATTTCCTTGATCTTCGGTAAGGTTTCGAGTCCCGTCATACCCGGCATCATCTCGTCGAGGATAATCAGATCGAACGGATGGGAGGCGACCAGATCGATCGCGTCGTAGGCATTATTGGCGGTCTCGACATCGTAACCTTTTCCTTTGAGAAATAAAATGTGCGGCTTGAGCAGGTCGATTTCGTCGTCCACCCAAAGAATCCTTGCTCCGTTGCTCATGTTGTTCGTCTGTTTTTAACAAAAGTAAGTAAAACCGCTTACCTCTTCAAATATAATGCAAAAAGCGGGTCTTTATTGCCCGCCGAAAGGCTTTACGGCAATTTAAAATACTTAACACAGGCTTCATTTAAATTTAATGGATCGGTAGCGCCCGCTTAACATTCAGCCAACACGGGCCCGGTACTTTTGCGGCAGAAACGGACAGCAGATATTCCTGTCCTCCAAATGAAGCCGCAATGATAAAAAAGTTTATCCGTTCTTACCTGATCCTGAATCTCCTGCTGCTGGCCTCTGCCGCCGCAGCACAAACCCCAAGCGGCGTGATCCGCGGCACGGTGCTCGACGCCAAGAGCAAACAACCCGTTATCGGCGCAAGCGTCTCAGTCGACGGCACCGCGATGGGGACCGCCACCGACCTCGAAGGAAAATTCCTGCTCACAGGCGTTCCCGCAGGCCCCAGCTCCGTCCGCATCTCCTTCCTCTCTTACAAACCTTTCACCTCCGGCCCGCTCACGATCAAAGGCGGCGAATCGACCGAACTCAATGTCGAACTGGTCGAAGAGGTGAGCGAACTGGAAAATGTCGTCGTAGTCGCCACACGTAAAGTCAACTCAGACGCGGGACTGCTCTCGCAAATGCGCGAAATGTCACTGGTGGCCAGCGGCACTTCGGCCCAGGCGATCGCCAAAACGCAGGACCGAGACGCGGCAGAAGTAGTACGCCGCATTCCGGGTATTTCGATTCTCGACGACAAGTTCGTCGTGGTACGGGGCCTCGCGCAACGCTACAACAACGTCTGGATCAACGGCGGAGCCGTTCCGAGTTCCGAAGCCGACACCCGTTCGTTTTCGTTCGACATCCTGCCCAGCAGCCAGCTCGACAACATGATGATCGTCAAATCCCCGGCGCCTGAAATTCCGGGCGACTTCTCGGGCGGTTTCGTGCTGATCCGCACGAAAGTCCTGCCCGAAAAGAATTCGATCCAGCTCTCCTACACGACCGGATTCAATAACGTGACGAATTTCCACGATTTCAAATACAATCCCGGCAGCGCTGCCGACGCTTTCGGTTTCGGCAGTGCGAGCCGCGAGCTGCGCAGCGGCGTACCCGACCGCGTGGACGACAGCAACACCGAACAGGTGGATCGGGTTACCAAAAACGGCTTCCGCGAAGACTGGCGCGTCAAGAGCCGCCGTCCGTTGTGGGATCAGAAGTTCAATTTCGCGATCAACCGGAAGTTCGACCGTGAGAACGGCGACCGTTTCGGCCTGGTCGGCGCGCTGAACTACAGCAACACGAACAAAAGCTTCCTCAACATGGAGAACTCGCGCTACGGCATCTACAACGGCGACGAGGACACGAAAAACTACTCGTACAAATACACCGACAACCAATACACGAACGACGTGAAGCTCGGCGCAATGCTGAACCTCTCGTACCTGCCGGCCCCGAAAGACGAAAACCACATCAACAAATACGAATTCCGCAACCTGTTCAACCAACTGGGCCGCAACCGTTACACCGAACGCGAAGGCTTCCAGAACATCAGCGGTTACTACGACCAGCAAAAAGAGGAGTTTCTCTACGCCTCGCGCGGCAGCTACACCGGGCAGTTCGCCGGCGACCACCGCATCCGGCACACGCGCCTGGACTGGAATGCAGGTTACTCCTACGCGAACAAACGCCAGCCCGACCGCCGCATCGTCGAGCGGCAGAAAGACCCCGGCAACGGCATCGACCAGTACCAGATCGACCAGTCGTTCATCTCACGCGACTTCATCCGCCTCGACGAGCACATCGCCTCGGCAGCCGTCAACCTCAGCCAACCGCTGAACCCGTCGGCCGAACGCCCCATCGAACTGAAAGCCGGCCTGTACGGCGAATATAAGACCCGTACTTACGACACACGCGCTTTCGAATACAAATGGGATATCGGCGCCGACCTGCCGCAGGGTTTCGCATCGCTGCCGATTTGGGAAATCATGCTCCCGTCGAACCTCGGGGCGGACAAGATCCATATCAACGACCAAAGCGAACGCTCGGACAATTACAAGGCGAACAACCACCTCGAAGCGGCTTATGCAGCGTTCAATATCCCGTTGGGCAAATTCAACATCTATGCCGGGGCACGGCTCGAGCTCTTCCGCACGGCGGTCACCACTTACGGCAACGTCAGCGACAAAAAGCGCACTTACGACTATACGAACCTGCTTCCGTCGCTCAACGCCACTTACAACTTCAACCGCAAATCGCTGCTGCGCCTCGCTTACGGTATGACGGTCAACCGCCCCGAATTCCGGGAACTTTCGCCTTCGACCTATGAGGATTTCGACATGTACAGCCTCGTAATGGGCAACCCCAACCTGAAGCAGGCCGTCGTCCAGAACCTCGACCTGCGCTACGAATGGTACCCGGCGTCGGGAGAAATCATCTCGCTGGGGGCCTTCTACAAGCGGTTCAAGAATCCGATCGAATGGACCTACACCGATGCGGGCGGATCGTACATCTATTCGTTCCAGAATGCCCTTTCGGCAGACCTGTACGGATTGGAACTGGAGGTCAAAAAAGACCTCGCCTTTATGGGCCTGCGCAATTTCAGCCTGGCATTCAACGCCTCATGGATCAAGAGCAACGTTCACTTCCCCTCGGACGGCATCGAGCACGACCGCCCGATGCAGGGACAGTCTCCCTACCTGGTCAACACCGGCCTGTTCTACCAGAACGATAAAATCGGGTTTTCGGCCGCCGTACTTTACAACCGCATCGGCAAACGGATCGTCGGCATCGGACGCACGGCCGACTCGCAAGGCAACACGCAGAACAATACGATTCCCGACATCTATGAAATGCCGCGCAACGCGGTGGACATCACCCTCTCGCAACGGCTCTCGAAGGTATTCGAGCTGAAACTGTCAGGCCGCGACCTGCTCGCCGAGAACATCGATTTCAAGCAATTCCCGACTTTCACAACGGCAAGCGGCACCGTCGAGCACCGGGAACAGGTCACGAAGAGCTACAACCCGGGCCGCTCGTTCTTCCTCACCGTCGTAGCGACCTTCTGATACGAAGCATGTATACTAACGGACCTAACCTATACAGAACACAGATACAGAATACTGATAAGGGAGACCCAATCGTAAACCAACGATACTATCCATAAAACAGATCAAACATGAAAACGATGAAAAAAATTTCTCTCATGCTCATGGCGGCGCTGGCAATGCTGGCAGTCAGCTGCGACGACAAAAACGACGGCGGCGATAACGGCGGCGGCGGAAGCGGCAGTGGCAACGAAGAGGTTTACACGACGCTCGGCACCCAGCAGAGCAAGGACAATGCGGGCAATCTGCTGGCCAACACCTACGACCTGGGCAACGGCAACCAGGAGTATGCTTTCAAAGGCGACGTAACGCTCGATGCCTCGAAAAAATATTTGCTCCGAGGCTGGGTCTACATCACCGAAGGATCGTCGATCACCATCCCGGCCGGAACGGTCATCTTCGGCGACAAGGATACCAAAGCGGCGCTGATCATCGAGCGGGGCGGCAAAATCCATGCGACCGGAACTGCCGACAAACCCATCATTTTCACCTCGGAGCAGCCCGCAGGCTCGCGTAAACCGGGCGACTGGGGCGGCCTGATCATCTGCGGGAAAGCCAAAAACAACCTGAACGAAATGCAAATCGAGGGCGGCCCCCGCACGAAGCACGGCGGCAGCGACGATGCCGACAACTCGGGCGAATTGCAATACGTCCGCGTAGAATTCGCCGGTTATCCGTTCAAGACCGACCAGGAAATCAACGGCATCACATTCGGTTCGGTCGGCAGCGGTACGAAAATCGACCACCTGCAGGTGTCCTATTCGAACGACGACTCGTACGAATGGTTCGGCGGCACGGTAGACTGCAAATACCTGGTGGCTTACCACGGCTGGGACGATGATTTCGACACCGACAACGGTTTTTCAGGCAAAGTACAGTATGCCCTGGGCGTACGCCATCCGAAAATCGCGGACCAGTCGCTCTCGAACGGTTTCGAATCGGACAACAACGCCGATGCCAAAACCGTGGAACCTTACACGACAACCCGTTTCTGCAATGTAACGCTGGTCGGCCCGATGGCGCAGGACGGCGCTTTCTTCAATACTTCTTATGACGTGAGCAATCCCGGCACGGCCTATATCGACGGCGGCGGCCTCTTCCCGAACAATGGCTCCCGTCTGGGCCAGTACCAAGCCGGCGTACAGGTTCGCCGCAACTCGCGCCTTTCGCTGCAAAACGCCGTAATTGCCGGTTACCCGGTGGGCGTGATCATCGAGAACGACAAACTGGCCGGCACACAGGAGAATGCGACCAACACCGGCAGCACATTCAAAAATGTCTTCCTGGCCGGTTATCAGGACAACGCGGCCGATACGAAATTCGGCAATAAAACGGCACAGAGCTTCGGCATCCTCGGTAGTGATATCAACAAGAAGTGGCAGGATAGCCGCTCTTCGGACGGCAAAACGTTCACGGAAGGCCAGAAATCGTTCTCGCACGAGTACCTGCTCGCAGCCGGACGCGGCAACCAATTTTATGCCACGATCGACGACCTGATGCTCAATCAGCCCAACAGCCTGCTTTCGAATCCCAACTACGGCCCGAAATCCGGCAGTCCGCTGTTGTCGGTAGCCGCAGCCGACGGTTTCGCCGATTCGGGTTTCGCAGGAGCCTTCAAAAGCGATGCGGAAGCGGACAACTGGATGGCCGGCTGGACCAGCTTCACCCCGCAGACCAACGTCTACTAATCTTCAGGTGATCCCTCATTCCTAACAACCTTCAAAATTTCTTCCCCGGACATCCGGTGCCATTGCGGCCCGAAACCGTAAGAATCAATAAAGGCAGTTCTTCAGAGCTGCCTTTATTGATTTTCCCTTTCCGATGTTATTATCCGCTGCATTTACTTTAAAGGGGATACCTATTTCGCAATCCGCATAGTTCAACAGCCTTCATACCAGATTCTTACCGGATCGTCCGCCCCGGATAAACCTTCAATGCCTCTTTCATGCATTCGGCGGCGGCCAGCAAATCCTCCCGCTTCAAAACATAGGCAATCCGCACTTCGTTGCGTCCCAGACCCGGTGTTCCGTAAAATCCGGCGGCCGGGGCCAGCATCACCGTCCGATCGTTGTAGCGGAACTCCTCGAGCAGCCAGCGGGCGAAACGTTCGCTGTCATCGACCGGCAGTCTGACGATCGAGTAGAACGCTCCGCGGGGGGTAGGGCAATAGACCCCTTCGATCTCGTTCAGGGCTTTTACAATACAGTCACGACGGGCCATATACTCATCGTGCACCTCCTCGAAATAGCTTTTCGGGGTATCGAGAGCGGCCAGCGCAGCCACCTGGGCCAGATAAGGCGGGCAAAGGCGCGCCTGTCCCATCCGGAGCACGGCATCGAGCACCTCTTCGTTCCGCGAGGCCAGCGTGCCGAGCCGGACACCGCACATGCTGTAACGCTTCGACACGGAATCGATCATAATCACATTCTGCTCCAATCCCGTCAGGTTCATCGCCGAAAAGTGTTTCGCCCCGTCGTAACAGAACTCGCGGTACACTTCGTCGCAAATCAGGAACAGGTCGTGTTTGAGGACGATGTCGCGGAGCTGTTCCAATTCCTGCTGTGAATATAGGTAACCGGTAGGATTGTTCGGATTGCAGATCAGGATCGCTTTGGTACGGGGGGTAATGTGACGGTCGAACTTCTCGATCGGCGGCAGCGCGAAATCGTTGTCGATCGACGCGGGAATCGTTTTGACCTTGATGCCCGCTTCGACAGCGAACCCGTTGTAATTGGCGTAAAAGGGCTCGGGAATCAGTACTTCATCGCCTTCGCTGAGGCAGACCGACATCGCCATGAAGATGGCTTCGGATCCCCCGTCGGTAATCAGCAGGTTTTCATAACCCAGTTCGATCCCCACACTCTGGTAATACCCGACCAGCTTGCGCCGGTAAATCTCCAGACCGGCCGAATGGCCATACGCAAAAATCTTATCGTGGATATTTTTGACCGCATCGATCGCCACCTGAGGGGTGGGAATGTCGGGTTGCCCGATATTCAAGTGATAGACTTTGACCCCATGGCGCGCAGCCTCTTCGGCATACGGTACCAGTTTGCGGATCGGAGACGGTGGCAGGGAAAGACCTTTGTCGGACAAGCGGGGCATATCGGTGAATTTTATTTTGACAAAGCTATAAAAAGATTTTTATTGTAACTTTGTCGTTCAATATTTTTTACCCCAACGTTCCGCTGTCGGAACGACAATCGGGCGGGGAACTCCACCCACTGCCGCCCCGGAAAGTTTCGGACATGAAAATAGCCTCCAAAACCCTGATTCAAATTATTGTGGTAGTGATCGTCGTAGGCGCGCTGCTGCACCATAATTATCCCATTGCGGGCCTGTCGGTCGCGTTGGCAGCAATTGGGCTTTACCTGTTGCGCAACCTTCGCACCTGCATCCGCGATATCCGCCGTTTCAAACAACTTACCCGCACCGCGAAAGTCCGGCTCGTCACGTTCACAGCGCTGCTTTACATCCTGATCCACGCACTGGTTACCGGCACGATCCCCTATTTCCTGTTGTTGATGATGCTCGGAATCGACTATCTTATTTACGATAACCAACCGCCGAAATAACACGAAACAAAAAAAATTTCCCATGCGTCAATGTTTTTCCATCGGTTTGTTTGCGCTACTGGTCCTATCGTTGCCAGGCTGTGGCGGTTTTCGCGACACAAAACCGCAACTGCCAGGCAATCTCGATACGCTTTGTATGCCGGATTACGCGTCGGGATTCGAAATGTACCGCTACGACAGCAGCACGCTGTTACGAATCGTCAATCCGTGGCAGGGAGCTGACAGCGTTTCGCAATGGGTATTCCTCTCGCGCGACGATGAAAAACCCCCGAAAGGTTTCGCCGGAGAAACGATTGACGTTCCGGTACGGCGCATCGTCTGCATGTCGTCCTCGTATGTAGCGTTTCTCGAAGCGCTCGGTGCAGACAGCACGATTTGCGCGATTTCGGGCACCGGCTATATCTGGTCGGACAAAGTGCGCAACCGCATCGCCGGGGGTGAAATCGCCGAAGCGGGATTCGACAACAGCCTGAACTTTGAAAAGCTCGTCGCACTGAAACCCGACGTCGTTTTCCTGTACGGGCTCACCGGTAAAAATGCTGTAACCGACAAATTGCACGAACTCGGGCTCAAAACGGTTTATATCGGCGATTATGTCGAAAACAACCCGCTCGGACGCGCCGAATGGATCACCGTATTCGGAGAATTTACCGGACGACGCGAATTGGCCCGCACGCTCTTTGACAGCATCAGCAACGAATACAACCGTGCGAAAGCACTCGTCTCGGGCGTCGAAAAACGTCCCGAAGTGATGCTCAATGCACCGTGGCAGGACTCGTGGTTCGTACCGGGCGACCGCAGTTACATGGTGCGCCTGCTCGAGGATGCGGGAGGAAATTATGCCTGCCGGGGCGTGGATTCGGACCAAAGCCGTCCGATCAGCACCGAAACGGCTTTCGTCGCCGCTTCACAATCCGATTTCTGGCTTAGTCCGGGTACCGCGACCTCATTGGCGGAACTGAACGCGATGAATCCCCGTTTCGGATCGATTCCGCCCGTCCGCAACGGAAATGTCTACAACAACAACGCCCGCACGACACCCGAGGGCGGCAGCGATTTCTGGGAGTCGGGTTCGGCTTACCCGGACCGTACGCTCAAAGACCTGATCCATATCCTGCATCCGGAGCTGTTACCGGATCGTACCCTCTACTATTTCCGGCATTTGCAATAGTCCCTTGTACAAATCATACCCAAGCTCATTCGCCTGCGCGCTATGAAAATCCGCACGTCCGTCTGCTTCATCCTGCTCGGCCTGTTGCTCGTGCTGCTTTTCGCAGCCGACCTGCTGCTCGGATCGGTCAGCCTGGCGGCCGGCGAGGTAGTACGCGTCCTCACGGGGCACTCCTCCGATCCGCAAGCAACGACGCTCGTCACCCATTTCCGACTACCCAAAGCCGTCTCAGCTATTGTAGTGGGAGCCGCACTGTCGGCCAGCGGCCTGCAAATGCAGACCCTCTTCCGCAATCCTTTGGCCGGTCCTTACGTACTGGGGATCAGTTCCGGCGCCAGCCTCGGCGTTTCGTTATTCCTGCTCGGGGCACCGCTGCTGGGGATTTCGTTCGCCTCAGAGGCCCTGCGCAACGTAGGGATCGTCGGATCGGCCTGGATAGGGGGAGCGTTGATCCTGCTCGTCATCATGGCCGTATCGGCACGCCTCAAGGACATCATGGCGATCCTGATCCTCGGCATGATGTTCGGCAGCGCCGCATCGGCCGTCGTTCAGATCCTGCAATATTTAAGTACCGATTCCGCTCTAAAATCGTTCGTGATCTGGACTATGGGAAGCCTCGGCGGCGTTTCGCTCGCACAACTGGGCCTGATGAGCGGCATCGTGCTGGCTGGACTCATACTCTCCGTCTACCTGATCAAACCGTTGAACCTGCTGTTGCTGGGAGAAAACTATGCCCGCACCATGGGACTGAACGTACGTATCACACGCCTGTTGCTGTTCGTCAGTACGACGTTGCTGGCCGGAACAGTCACCGCATTTTGCGGTCCGATCGGTTTTATCGGCATTGCCGTGCCCCATGTCGCACGGATGCTGACCGGAAACGCCGACCACCGCATCCTGATGCCCGCCTCGATCCTATTGGGCAGCGTCACGATGCTGCTGTGCGACATTATCGCGCAACTTCCCGGCCGCGAAATGGTCCTGCCGGTCAACACGGTCACCGCCCTTTTGGGTATCCCGATCGTCGTGCTGGTGATTGTCCGCAACCGTAAAATCTTCTAACCCGAAAGCGATGTCCGAAGCCGAAAACGATACTATCCGCCTGCAGGGACTTGCGTTGGGCTATCCGGGCCGTACGCTGTTCGAAAATGTCGACCTCTCTTTCGGCCGCGGCGAACTGACTGCACTGATCGGCCGCAACGGTACGGGCAAAAGCACGCTGCTGCGCACGATCATGGGACTGCTACGTCCTTTGCGGGGCAGTATCCTGATCGGGCAGAAATCGGTGCACGAGCTTCCGCAGCGAATGATTGCCGCACAGATTAGTTTTGTATCGACCGACGACGTGCGCATGGGGCACCTGAAAGTTTACGATGTCGTGGGTCTGGGCCGTGCGCCCTATACCAACTGGATCGGACGGCTGACGGACGCCGACCGCGCGGCAGTGGAAGAGTCCCTGCGGCTGGTGGGAATGGAAGCGTTCGGCGACAAGGGTATCGACACCCTCAGCGACGGTGAGCGGCAGCGGGTCATGATCGCCCGTTCGCTGGCCCAGGATACGCCGATGATCCTGCTCGACGAACCGACGGCGTTTCTCGATCTGCCGAACAAATACGAGATCGGGCTCCTGCTTCGCTCGCTCGCACACAATCACGGCAAAACGATCCTTTTTTCGACGCACGACCTGAACATCACACTCGACCTTTGCGACCGTATCGTAATGATCGACCGCGGCAAATTCCTGCACGGCACGCCGGACGAAATGATCGCCAACGGCAGTATCGGGCATCTTTTCGACGGCACGTCGATCCGCTTCGACAGGGAAAAAGGTGCAGTCAGCCTCACACCGGAGAAAAAGCCGGCATTCGGCCAGCATGCTGTAAAATATTGATTATAAATGCTATCTTAAGAATTTTATTCTTCTGCAACCCTAGCATTTAAGTTTTTTCGTCCGGCAATAACAGTCTGTATTTCCCGAAACGGAAGTTTTTTTTGATAAAAAATTTGCAGGGAATTTCTTTTTAATTACCTTTGCACCGCTGATTTAGTCATCGGACGCCAGCTTTGGCCCATTCGTCTATCGGTTAGGACGCAAGATTTTCATTCTTGAAAGAGGAGTTCGATTCTCCTATGGGCTACCAGTAAAGCATTAAAAAGCAAAAATCTACAACAATGGCAAACCATCAGTCTTCGAAGAAAAGAATGCGCCAGACCGAGGTGAAAAACACCCGGAACAAGTATTACCATAAAACCGCCCGTAATGCGATGAAGGCATTGCGCAACACCTCTGAGAAAGAGGCAGCGCTCGTACTGCTCCCGAAGGTGACTGCCATGCTGGACAAATTGGCCAAGAATAACGTGATCCACAAGAACAAGGCCGCCAACCTCAAGAGCAGTATCCAACTGCACGTAAACGCGCTCTAGTCCGGGTCGGTCCGAACCAACTATACGGAAGCCGTCCGCAAGGTCGGCTTCTTTGTTATGCCCATGTCAACGCATGGGTTTTGGCATTATTGACCGGTGTCACGAACTTTTCCCGAGACCATTTCTCCAGACCGCCCGTCCGCGACATTTCGTCGCTTTTCCGGCCATTTCGTCACGAAAACCTCTTCCTTTTCTGCCCAAATTTCATAACTTGACATTAACTGTCAGGCAGTTATGCCATATTTTCATGATTACGCCTTGTGGCAGCAATTTTGCTGCTGTTCCAGCAAACACAACCAAACGAATAAAGGATAATCAATAAAAATATGACGATTAACAATTTAACCATTCAGGCGCAAGAGGCATTGCAGAATGCGATGTCCCTTGCCATGAGCCACGGCCAGCAAGCCGTAGAGCCATTGCACATCCTGGACGCCATCGTCACCGAAGACGACAGCGTCGGCGTGTACCTGCTGCAAAAACTGGGAGTAAACATCAATGCATTGCGCTCGGTGCTGAAACAGGAACTGGACCGTCTTCCCAAAGTATCGGGCGGCGACCCCTATTTTTCGCGTGAAAGCTCCGAAGCCATCCAGAAAGCAGGTGATTTTACACGGGAATTCAACGACAAATACGCATCGGTCGAACACCTGTTGCTGGGTATTCTTTCCGAAAAAGGCACTGCCGGAAGGCTACTGAAAGATGCCGGCGTAAAGGAAAAGGAGATGATCGCAGCGATTAAGGAGTTGCGCAAAGGTTCTACGATCGATTCGCAGACTAACGAACAAACTTTCGACGCGCTGGGCAAATATGCGATCAACCTGAACGAACAGGCCCGCAAAGGCAAACTCGATCCGGTGATCGGTCGTGACGAAGAGATCCGCCGGGTTTTGCAAATTCTTTCGCGGCGGACCAAGAACAACCCGATTCTGGTAGGTGAGCCGGGCGTGGGTAAAACCGCGATCGCCGAAGGTATCGCACACCGGATCATCGACGGCGACGTGCCCGACAACCTGCGCAGCAAACAGATTTTCTCGCTAGACATGGGCGCGCTGATCGCAGGCGCCAAATACAAAGGCGAATTCGAGGAACGACTCAAAGCGGTCGTAAAAGAGGTGATCTCTTCCGAAGGCGAGATCCTGCTCTTCATCGATGAAATCCATACGCTGGTGGGCGCCGGTAAAAGCGACGGCGCAATGGACGCCGCCAACATCCTTAAACCGGCACTGGCAAGGGGTGAGCTGCGGGCTATCGGCGCCACGACACTGGACGAGTTCCAGAAATATTTCGAGACGGACAAAGCGCTCGAACGCCGTTTCCAAAAGGTGATGGTCGACGAACCGTCCGTTGCAGACGCCGTATCGATCCTCCGGGGTCTGAAAGAGCGTTACGAGAGCCATCACAAAGTACGGATCAAAGACGAGGCGATCATCGCTTCGGTCGAGTTGTCGCACCGCTACATCACGTCGCGGTTCCTGCCCGACAAAGCGATCGACCTGGTCGATGAAGCAGCCGCCAAGTTACGCCTCGAAATGAATTCGGTGCCCGAAGAGATCGACGAACTGGACCGCAAAGTGCGCCAGATGGAGATCGAACGCGAGGCAATCCGCCGCGAGAACGACAAAGGGCGGATCGAAGAGTTGACCAAGGAGATCGACGACCTGAACGGTCAGCGTACAGCCCTGCGCGCCAAATGGCAGAGCGAACGCGACCTGCTCGAAAAAGTACAGAAAAACAAGCAGTTGATCGACGATTACAAGTTGGAAGCCGCAGCGGCCGAACGCAGCGGCGACTACGGGAAAGTAGCCGAAATCCGTTACGGAAAGATTCAGGAAGCCGAGAACGAGATCAAGACGTTGCAGGCGGAGATCGAAAAGAACCACGCCGCCGGAGCGATGATCAAGGAAGAGATCGATGCCGAAGACATCGCCGAGGTGGTAGCCCGCTGGACCGGCATCCCGGTGAGCCGGATGCTGCAAAGCGAACGCGAGAAACTGCTGCAGATGGAAAGCGTATTGCACGAGCGGGTGATCGGACAGGACAAAGCCATCGAGGCGATCGCCAACGCCGTACGGCGCAGCCGTGCCGGATTGCAGGACGCGCGCCGTCCGATCGGCTCGTTCATCTTCCTGGGAACGACCGGCGTCGGGAAAACCGAACTGGCCAAAGCATTGGCCGAGTACCTGTTCAACGACGATACGATGATGACGCGTATCGACATGAGCGAGTATCAGGAGCGCCACAGCGTATCACGGCTGATCGGAGCGCCTCCGGGATATGTCGGTTACGACGAAGGAGGCCAGCTCACCGAAGCGGTGCGGCGCAAACCTTATTCGGTCGTGCTGCTCGACGAGATCGAGAAAGCCCACCCGGATGTATTCAACATCCTGCTCCAGGTGCTCGACGACGGCCGTCTGACCGATAACAAAGGACGTACGGTTGATTTCCGCAACACGATCATCATCATGACCTCGAACATCGGTTCGCCGATCATCGTTGAGAACTTTTCGAAGTATCACAACGAAACGCCGCCCGACGACGTGATCGAAAAGACACGCGACGAGGTGTTCGACCTGATGAAACAGACGATACGGCCCGAGTTCCTGAACCGGATCGACGAAATCGTAATGTTCACCCCGCTCACGAAGGACGATGTCCGGCAGATCGTCATGCTGCAGCTCGCCCAGATCAACAGGATGCTCGGCGAGAACGGAATGCGGCTGGAGACCACCGACAAGGCGATCGACTGGCTGGCCGACAAAGGTTACGACCCGCTGTTCGGAGCGCGGCCCATCAAGCGTACATTGCAAAAGTACCTGGTCAACGAACTCTCGAAAGAGATTCTGCAAGGCACGGTAACCCGTGACACGGTGATCCATGTCGATGCGAACAAAGACGGCCTCGTTTTTAAGAATTAAGAGACTGACGTTCGTTTGCACAAAGATTCTCCATGCCTGCTCTAAAGCAGGATCAGAGAACTGCCAACGGAAATTTCGTTGGCCAGAGATTTTCAAATGATGATAAAGAGCAGGCCCTCGCCTCGGGCCTGCTCTTTATCATTTAAGGACAGTTGCTAAATGCTATCGTTGCACACCTTCTGACATATTATATCCTGCTGACAGTTTTTCGATCCCCTTTGTAATAAGAAAACCGAGCCTCGTTATACAAACAATCTGCGACACCCTTGGGTTTTCGCATAAAAAGAGGCATCTTTGTGTCTCATCTGCCTCAACGCTTAAAACTTCCCGCCTAAATGGAATGGTTGCTTAATTTGGGCTATTTCGGCCTTTTCCTCGGCTCTTTCGTAGCCGCTACGGTCGTGCCGTTCAGTTCGGACGTACAACTGGTGGCTATGCTCGCGGCCGGGGGAAACGTTTGGTTCTGCGTCGCAGTCGCCACATTGGGCAACTGGCTCGGCGGACTGACCTCCTATTGGCTCGGATGGCTCGGCAAATGGGAGTGGATCGAAAAATACATGCGGGTCAGGCACGAAACGCTTATCAAGCACAAAAGCAAAGTAGACCGGTACGGGGCATGGCTCGCCCTGCTGACCTGGCTTCCCTTTATCGGCGATATCTTTGCCATCGCGCTCGGCTTTTACCGGGTCGATTTTCGCAAGTCGGCGCTGTTGATGTTGATCGGCAAAGGTGCCCGCTTCATGATGTGGGCACTGCTCTTCCTTTGGGGCAAAGCGCACATCTTTTGACATCAACCGTTCCTGCCCTTTCTTTTGAACCCGTGCATGCACCGCAAAGGATCGTCCTGGGATAAAACTTCCGCCCGTATATTAACCGTTCACTGAATCAAAACCGAGGTTGAATACCATTTGCCGACCACCGGTTAATCCAGTACCATTCTGCGGCATGAGGTCCCTTTCGGCATTTTTGAAAGGACTCAAAATCCCTACAAATCCCCTCGTTTTACGGATCCAAAACCGCAAACGAAAGGGGCATCGCTATACGGATGCCCCTTCCGGCGAAACATATATTGAGGTATTATGAAAAGGCTCTAAACCTTTTTGTGGGTGCGGAGTCGGATCAACCGCACTTCGAATGGCCGCAGCTCATGCAGACCGGACAGTTATTCTGGTAAACCAGCGTCTCCTGGCCGCAGTTCGGGCACTTCTCCTTCGCTTTGGTTCCGTCGGGAATATACTGTTTGAGCGCACGGGCCACACCATTTTTCCAGGTATTGATACTCTCGGTGTTCAGGTGCAGCGACTCGATCAGCGTCACCACGTCCAGAATCGGCATTCCGTTGCGCAGCACGCCCGAAATCAGCTTTGCATAGTTCCAGAATTCCTCGTCGAACAGGCGGGAAATACCGCCGATGGTATTCGTATAGCCATACTTGTCGGTGTACTGGAAATCGTAACGCTTGTTGCCGTCGGCATCCTTGACCTTCAGGATAACTCCCTTGGTCACCTTTTTCGGAATGAACATCGCGTCCTCTTCGAGCTTACCGGTAAAAATCTCGTACGGACGATCGTTGTAGATTCCCACAAAGGCGATCCAGTTCTCTTCGCCGTTCTTGAACCGCACGATATCGGCGGTCAGTTCCACCGGACGTTTCAAAGGCGGCTTGTATTCCCCGCTGTTATCCTTACCGTCTTTTTTCTTCTCGACCAGCACTCCGGCACGCGACCCGTCCCGGTATACGGTAACGCCCTTGCAACCGGACTCCCAGGCGGTCTGATACACCTGGCTCACCAGCTCTTCGGTCACGCTGTTGGGCAGGTTTACGGTCACCGAGATCGAGTGGTCGACCCATTTCTGGATCGCGCCCTGCATCTTCACCTTGCTCACCCAGTCGATATCGTTGGCCGTAGCTTTGTGATAGGGTGATTTGGCCACCAATGCATCGAGTTCCTCCTGCGGCATATTCTTCACCTTCGCCACGTCATAACCGTTGGCTTCGAGCCAAACCAAGAATTTATGGTGGAAAACGTTGTATTCTTCCCAGGAATCACCCACCTCGTCGACAAAAGTAACCTTCACATCCTTGTCGCTCGGGTTTACCTTGCGACGGCGCATATAGACGGGGCGGAACACCGGTTCGATACCCGAAGTGGTCTGCGACATCAGGCTCGTCGTTCCGGTCGGAGCGATGGTCAGCATCGCGATATTGCGGCGCCCGCTTTTGACCATTTCCTCATACAGTGCCGGGTCGGCCTCTTTGATTCGCCCGATCATCGGGTTGTTTTTTTCGCGCCCGGCATCGAAAATCGGGAATGCACCGCGCTCCTTGGCCAACTGTACCGATGCCCGGTAAGCCTCTACGGCAAGGGTTTTCTGCACCTCGACGGCAAAATCGATCGCCTCGTCCGAACCGTACTGCAACCCCAGCGCAGCCAGCATATCGCCCTCGGCAGTAATTCCGAGGCCTGTACGTCGCCCCTGTTGTGCTTTCGTGCGGATTTTCTCCCACAAGCTCACCTCGACGCTGCGAATATCCTCGTCTTCGGGGTCTTTCGAAATCTTCGCCAAAATCTGGTTCACCTTTTCGAGCTCCAGGTCAATGATGTCGTCCATCATCCGCATTGCCTGTGCGATATGTTTCTTGAAACGGTCGAAGTTGAACTTCGCATTTTTCGTAAACGGCTCGTCCACATAGCCGTACAGGTTGATCGCCATCAGGCGGCAACTGTCGTAAGGACAAAGCGGAATCTCGCCGCAGGGGTTCGTAGAAACGGTCCGGAACCCAAGGTCGGCATAGCAGTCGGGCACCGACTCGCGCAGGATCGTATCCCAAAACAGCACGCCGGGCTCCGCCGACTTCCATGCATTGTGGATAATCTTGTTCCAAAGAGACCGGGCATCGATATCCTTTTCGTACATCGGCTGATCGGAGTCGATCGGAAACTGCTGGTGGTATTTTTTACCCTCTTTGGCCGCACGCATAAACTCATCGTCCATCTTGATCGAGACATTCGCGCCGGTCACTTTTCCGGTCTCGACTTTCGCATCGATGAAGTTCTCGGCATCGGGATGCTTGATCGAAAGCGACAGCATCAGCGCGCCGCGCCGCCCATCCTGCGCCACCTCGCGGGTCGAATTCGAATAGCGTTCCATAAAGGGCACGATACCGGTCGAGGTGAGGGCACTGTTGAGCACAGGACTGCCCGTAGGCCGAATATGCGAAAGGTCGTGTCCTACGCCCCCGCGCCGCTTCATCAACTGCACCTGCTCTTCGTCGATGCGGATGATACCGCCGTACGAGTCGGCCGGATTCTTGTGGCCGATCACAAAACAGTTCGACAGCGAAGCGATCTGCAGATTATTGCCGATACCGGTCATCGGGCCGCCCTGCGGAATCACGTACTTGAAATCTTTCAGCAGGTGGTAAACCTCGGAAGCATCCATCGGGTTGGGATATTTTCCCTCAACCCGCGCGATCTCGTTGGCAATTCGCCAGTGCATCTGCTCGGGCGATTTTTCATAAATTTTTCCGAACGAGTCTTTCAGCGCATACTTGCTCACCCACACGGTAGCGGCAAGGTCATCTCCGCCAAAATACTCCTTGGCGCCTTCGACGGCTTCCGCATAAGGGTACTCTTTGAGCCCGGCGGCGGGATTCGTTTCTTTTTCGTTGGACATAACTATAATTATATTATCATTCTGTCGGGGGAACCAATGGCAATTTCAACCAAGCCAGGCAAATACCGCGCCCCATATGGCCGAAATTCTCGCCCGGAGCACCGTCGTACAACATCGCCAGCCGGTCTCCGACCCGGATCACCGACGGCATGCCGATGGCGCCTTTCACCTCTTTTGCATTGTCGCGGTCGATCACGACCGCCTTATTTTCTTTGTTCCAGTTATCCAAATCTTTGGTCCAGTACACCCAGACCGCATCGGTGTATTCGCCATGCGCAGGATCGATCCCGATGTGGTTGGTGAACAGGAACCAAGTTCCATTGCTTTTTTCATAGTACAGCGACGTGTTTTCACACTGCTCGTCGGACGGAAAGATCGGCTGCGGATCGACTCTCCACGAACCGTTCAGGTCTTTCGTCCGCGCGATACCCACCGTACGGCCCAACTTGCCGGGAGCGGTAAAGGCCGCCGCCCCGAAAAACATCCTGAACTCGCCGTCCTGCTCCACCACATCGCCCGGACTGGCCGTATCGCTGTAATAGGTCCCCGCCTCATTGCTGAACGGGATGATATCATAGCGCTTCCTCCACGGGCCTGCCGGATGGTCGGCCTCGGCTTTCAGCGTTACATAAGGCGTCGACGGAATCCTGTCGGGTACCGGGGTGCAAAACTGCGTCCCCACATAAAACATGTGCCATTTATTCCCGTCCTGCACCAGCCAGGGCGAAGAGGCCGACCGGGAATCGGGCTGCCCTTCGGTGCCCAGCGTCAGTTGCAGTCCGTGTTTTTCCCAATGGCGCAGGTCTTTGCTGGTCGCCAGGCAGGAGAGCCATCCCGTTTTACCGGCTCCGTCGTAGTGCAGGTAATAGGTTCCGTCATACTCGACGACCACCGCTTCGCGGGCTCCGTATGTATCGCAACTGTCAGGTCCCGTCGCACAGGGCATTACCAACCCTTCGTCCTCGATCTCCATGCGCAGCACGGCTTGCGACCGGCCGTCCATATAACGCGATGCGACCCGGGAGTTTTCCTGAGCAGACAAGTGCCCCGCCCACAAAAGCAGGCACCCTATGAAAATCTTTCTCATCGTCTCATTTTTCGGGTTACATCGTCCGGGAACAACCTGCCGGGAAACCAAATTATCGGTAGACGGACAAGCCTTACAAGATTACGAACTGTACCAAAATTGTAAAAGAACCTTCGCTTAATCTTATCAATAACTTATCAACACACCCACCTGAAAATAGTGCATAAACCCTTATTCCACAAGGGTTACAGAAACTTTTTCGATTTTTCCCCCGAGTGGCGGAGCCATTTTCGATACCTTCACGCTTACCTTCCCGGCCTGCGGGAAACGGAGATGAATCGCATCGGCAATGCGCCGGGCTACATGCTCGAGAATATGTGAGGGAATATCCATCTGCTCGCGCACCGTTTCAAACACATTCAGGTAATTGATCGTATCGGCCACATTATCGCTTGCCGCCGCTTTCGACAGGTCGGCTTCGATTTTCACATCGACCAGAAAGCGGTTTCCCACTACCTGCTCCAACGGATAACAACCGTGGCAGGCATGAAATTCCATATTTTCTAACTCAATGATAATTAAAGACATAATCAATCTATAAACGAATGCAGTACAAAGAAAGAGAATCTTCCCCTGAAAAGCGAGCGGCTCCCGGCTAAGTTATCCACATTTTATTATTACCCGGAAAAGGGAAACTATCAGCCTGCTGATATTCAGCCTTTCGCAGCAACAAAGGCCGGTATTGAACCGGCCCTTCACACTTCATTAACTGCCATTGACTGACAATCAATAACTTGCAATTCACAACAGTACATGCGGCTGCTTGGGCCGTGCACAGCAGGCGGTGAGGATTTTTGCAAACGGGGTATCGAACGAACGGGCCGTCCGGCGGCAACTCTTCACACAAGCGCAGCAGCGGATGCAACGCGAAGCATCCGTATGCAATTCGTTCCCGGCTGCTATCGCGCCGGTCGGGCAAACTATGGCGCAAACACCACATCCGTTACACTGTCCCGGATCGGTTACCGGTGCAACCGGCATCGGTTTCTTCGAAACTTTCAGTCCCAGTCCGTACCAGACAAACCGCAATTTATCCAACCACGAAAGCTCCGGACGCGGAATCCGGGCCACCTCGAGCCGCACGAAACAGCCCGGCTCGTACCCGGCCAGCTTATCGCGCACTTTCTCTCCGAATCTCCGGGCCAGCTGCAAATCGGCGACATCGGGCCGTCCGGCGGCAACCGGAGTCTGCGGTGTACTGTACGAATGCTCGCCGACGAATGTCCCCGCCGCGACCGTCACGAAACCGCGTTCGGTCATGAACCGGTCCAAATCATCCAATGCATGCTCATAATCGCGGTTCCCATAGACCGCCAGCAGCACGACAGGCGTTCCGTCCCCGTGAAGTCCCTGCAACCGTTCGAGCGCAAGCGGAGCGACACTTCCCCGGTAAACGGGTACGGCAACGACCGCCACGGAAGAAGAGGGCAGAATCGCATCATCCGCCGGCGTATGGGTCAGGTCGTTCTCTACCAGCCGGGCAGCCTGTAATCCGGCTGCGACCGCTTCTCCCACCCGTTTCGAGGTATGGGTGGGGGAGAAATAATAGAGTTGTGCTTCGGAAACATTCATAGCAGTAGTATTTGTAATATTAAGAGCGCCCCATGGGCTGTCTGAAACCGTTCCTTGGTCCCGGACCCGACCGGGCAGGGGTTTATTCGTTTTTCCGTTCCGGCCGTACCGCCGGCAACTCCTGCCGGGAAGAGAGGGCCCGGTCCTGCACCTGGTCGATCGCCGCAAAATACCGGATCACCTCGGCGGCGCGACGCGCACCGATCACTTCAGCCAATTCATCGGCAGAGGCTTTGCGGATACGCGAAATCGTACGGAACTTCTGCAACAGTTTCTCGACCGACCGGGCACCCAGCGTCGGAATCTGCTCCAATTCGCTTTTAATAAAGGCGAGCGACCGCTTCTGCCGGTGGAACGTGATGCCGAAACGGTGCGCTTCGTCGCGGATGTGCATCAGCACTTTGAGCGCCTCGCTGTTGCGGTCGATGTAATAAGGCATCGGATCGTGCGGAAAGTAGACCTCTTCGATCCGCTTGGCCAGCCCGACGATCGCAATCTTCTGCTCCAACCCCAATCGCTTCAGCGTTTCATAAGCAAACCGCAACTGTCCTTTTCCCCCGTCCACGACGATCAGTTGCGGCAGTTCGGCTCCCTCTTCCAGCAGGCGGCTGTAACGCCGCGTCACCACCTCTTCCATCGACGCGAAATCGTTGGCCCCGACCACCGTTTTGATGTTGAAATGACGGTATTCTTTACGCGAGGGTTTACCGTCGCGGAATACGACGCATGAAGCGACAGGGTTGGTCCCCTGCAGGTTCGAGTTATCGAAACACTCGATATGGTGCGGCGGTTCGTTCAGGTGCAGCTCTTTTTGGAGCGCAGCCATAACCCGCGTAACATGCCGCGCCGGGTCCTTGATCTCGATCTGCTTGAGCTTTTCGAGGCGGTAAAGGCGGCAGTTGCGCTCCGAAAGTTCGAGCAAACGAAGCTTATCGCCACGCTGCGGCACACTGAACGCAGTTCCCTCGAACAACTCTTCAGCAGGCAGGAACGGCACCAACACCTCGCGTTGCAAATGTCCCTGCAACCGGTCGCGGATACTGCCTACCGCATAAGAGAGCACGTCGCGCGGCTCGTCTTCGAGACCCGGTTTCAGTTCCACCGTAAACGAGTTGACCACGGCTCCCTGAACAATGCGCATGAAGTTACAGAAAGCCACTCCGTCGTCGATAATCAGCGAGAAGACATCCATGCTGCCGAGCGTATTGCTGACGACCACCGATTTGCTTTGGTAACCCGCAAGCAGGTCCAAACGCTTTTTGTACCGTCCGGCATCCTCGAAACGCATCTCGGCGGCGGCCTCGTTCATCAGCCGTTGCAGGTAATCGCGCGTCGCCCGGGTATCCCCTTTGAGCAGCGAAGCGACCATTCCGATACTCTCGCGGTACTCTTCCTCGCTCTGCCGGCCGACGCAGGGACCTTTGCAGTTCCCGATATGGTATTCGAGACAGACGCTGTACCTCCCTTTGGCAATCGCTTCCGGAGAGAGATTCAGCGAGCAGGTACGCAACTGATAGATCCCGCGCAGGATTTCCAGAATCTCTTTCTGGATATAGACCGAAGCATAAGGACCGAAATACTGGGAACCGTCGCGCAGGAAACGCCGGGTCGACAGCACCCTCGGGAACGGTTCGTTGCGGATGACGATCCAGGGATAGGTTTTGTCGTCTTTGAGCAGGATGTTGTAGCGGGGTTGGATGCTCTTGATCATGTTGTTCTCCAGCAACAACGCTTCGCTCTCCGTAGCGACCACCGTATGCCGCAGGTCGGCGATCTTGCCGACCATCACACGCACTTTCGGGCTGTGGTCGGCCCGCGCAAGGAAATAAGACGACACGCGGCGCTTGAGGTTCTTGGCCTTCCCCACATAAATCACCTTGCCGTCATCGCCGAGAAACTGGTAAACCCCGGGCGAATCGGGCAACAGGGCCACTTTTTCCTTCAATTGCTGTATGCGCTGCGATGTAACCATTTTATTAAATACCCGTTTCAGCGAATAAATGTACCAAAAATTATCGTATTTTTGTTTTACCTACACACATCTGCTAACGCCGCATTTATGAAATTAGTCTCTCCCGAAGAGCTCCGTTTCGGCCATAAAGGCCTACTGGCTAACCTCCAGGCAGCACTAATTATGCGTTTGGCACGTCTTCATGGCATCAATCGGTTGTACAGCGATTCGCTTACCCGGGCAACGGCTGTCACAGCAGAACCCACAAATGAACCGGCGGGCAACCGGGACTCGAAAATACCCGGCAACGCTTTCGCAGCCGCAGCACTCGACGTCCTGCGCATCCGTTACGAAGCCGATCCGGGCGAACGACAGCACATCCCCGCCGGCGGGGGAGCCATCCTGATCGCCAACCATCCGACCGGAGCGCTCGACGGCATCCTGCTGATCGACCTGCTGACGCGTATCCGCCCCGACATCAAATTCATGGGTAATTTCCTACTGAACCGAATCGAGCCGTTAAAGCACTATTTCATCAATGTCGACCCGTTCGACCGCAAACAGCGGAACAATACCGGCGGAATGCGGCAGGCGCTGGCCCACCTGCAAAACGGAGGATTGCTGGTCATCTTCCCCGCCGGGGAAGTTTCCACATGGCAACACGGATTGCACGGGTGCAAGGACAAACCGTGGCCGCCTTCGATCCTTAGGTTTATCCGCAAAGCGGCCATGCCGGTCATCCCGCTCTACATCCATGCCCGCAACAGCAGGCTTTTCCATCTCGCCGGCAAAATACATCCATTGTTGCGTACGGCTCTGCTGCCCAACGAACTGCTGAACAAACACGACCGGACGATCCGGCTGCGGATCGGTTCGCCGATCGTTTCCCACAAAACAGACGAACTTTCGCCCGAAGCATACGGTCGTTTCCTGCGGGCGAACGTCGAATACATGAAACCTTTGTACCACCGTCCGCGACGGGCTACACGGCGGGCGGCGCGCCGTCCGGCCGAAGCGGTGGCCCCGGGAATCGACCGGGCGCTGCTGCGTGACGATTTGCAAGCCATCCGGGATACGGACCTGCTCTTCTGCTACGGGGAGTACGAAGTCTATTTTGCATCGCCGGAACATATCCCGCACCTGATGCACGAGATCGGCCGGTTGCGCGAGATAACCTTCCGCGAAATCGGCGAGGGGACGAAAAACGACATCGACACAGACCGTTACGACCGCTACTACCGCCAGCTTTTCATCTGGGACGATGCGGCGGGACAGCTCGTCGGCGCCTATCGCCTGGGATTGGGCGACCAAATCATGGAGCAATACGGCATCAAGGGCTTCTACACCTATTCGTTGTTTCGCATGACCGCCGACATGGAACCGATCCTGCGCCAGACCATCGAACTGGGCCGTTCGTTCATCGTGAACGAGTACCAACGCAAACCGGTATCGCTGATGCTGCTGTGGAAAGGCATCCTCAACGTACTGCTGCGCCACGACGAATTCCGTTACCTGATGGGGCCTGTCACCATTTCGGGCGAATTTCAAAATAGCTCGAAACTGCTGATCGCCGCCTACCTGCGCAATCGACATCTCGACCGCGAAAATGCGCGACACATCCATCCCCGGACAGGTATCGCCGTGCCGGCACGGATCGACGGGACGCTGATCGAAGGAATCGATTCGATCGAGCTGATCAACAAGATCGTATGCGATATCGAACAGAATCGTTTCACGATCCCGATCCTGATCCGAAAATACCTGCAGGTAGGGGCGCGCGTACTCGGATTCAATACCGACCATGCTTTCTGCGACGGACTCGACGCGCTGATCCTGGTGGATCTGGCTCAAGTACCCGAAAAGACCATTCTGATGTTATCCAAAGAGATGACCGATATCGACGTGATCGGCCGGTTCAGCCGGTACCGGCCGACGATACCGGAATCTTCCCCTCCTGCCGAGCCTACGATTCCTGCATAATTTTCCGGCCGCTTTAGAAAAATTCAAATTCGACCACGGGACAGCCGAATATCGAATTATGCCGGATAAGCGATCTGCCCCTAACATTAGGCTCGCCTATTGATGATCCGGTTCCGGATGAAAAGCTCCCCACTCATAGTGCGGAACCTCCACGTCCAACAGGGTCAGTACCCGTTCGACGATAGTGCCGCATAAGTCTTCGATATTCCGCGGGTGGGGATAAAACGACGGTGCTGCGGGGCAAATTACCGCTCCGCATTCGGAAAGCGTCGTCAAATTACGCAAGTGGATCGTACCCAGCGGAGCTTCGCGCGGGACAAGTATCAACCGGCGGCGTTCTTTGAGCATTACATCTGCGGCGCGGCTGGCCAGATCGTTCGAAACACCCGCCGCAATACGTCCGGCCATGCCCATCGAACAGGGAATCACCACCATCGCATCGAAAGATGACGATCCGGAAGCCGGAGCACCGAACAGGTCGTCGTTGTCATAGCGGGTAAACCGCGGATCGTCCATCCAGGCCGGATCATCCTCGTAAGCGCTTACGGCAAGACCGTTACGGGTCACGATCAGAGCGATCCGCCCGACACCGTTCGCTTCGGCCAGCCTGCGGCAAAGCAACCGGGCATAAAGCGACCCGCTCGCTCCGGTAACCGCTACGATGATATTGCGTTTTTTCTCCATCAAGATATTCGTAAAAAATTCCCTAATTATGAATGATCTCCGCTATCTTTTGGGATAATTTGAAAGTTCCTCTTTATAACAACGCACAATTTCATCTATTTCATTATCAGTTAATTCGAATTCAATTTTATATTGATCTGATATCGGAACAGATGAAGGTAAGTATTCTTGGGCAAGAATCACGGATAAAATAAATTTCCGATCATTTCCAATATTCAAACTAAAAGATAAATTAGGTTCAATAAAATTGATTTTTCCCGGTTTTTTGTTTTTTAAAAATGAATTTAAACCTTCAGCTTCCCATTGTAAAAGAGCTGCATCCGATTTTTCCCAAAAATCGTTCCCATTATCTACTTTCAAATGAACCACTAGCCAATTGTTATCGAACTCGTCATTATCAATTCTGTATCCAAATTGATACCTTTCAATCGTCAATTCTATAAATTTATTTTTATTACGAATAATCAATGCGCAAAAGTTTAAGTTAATCTTTCACATATCATTTTTATTGTAACAATATCCTGGTAGACAAACTTATATCCTCGATAAGTACTATAACTCTATTCCGACACATTTCAACCCCTTGTCCTGCAAAAATTCGAGCGCCCGGGGCAACGCATAGGACATATTGCGGTAACTTTTCAGCGAATCGTGGAAAACAACGATCGAACCGCCCTTAACATGTTTGGTCACGTTGCGCAGGCAAAGACGCGGCGATATCCGGCGGTTATAGTCCTGGGAAAGCACGTCCCACATGATCAGGTTATAGTGTTCGCTGAGACGCCGTGCCTGGGTGGGAGTAATCTGACCGTAGGGGGGGCGGAACAGGTCGGTGTGCAACAGGTTGTTCGCAAACTCTACATCCTCCAGGTAGCCTTCCAGACTCATGCGCCAGCCTTTCTGGTGGCTGTAAGTGTGGTTGCCGATCCGGTGCCCTTCCGCGACGATCCGCTGGAACAATTCGGGGTGCATTTCGGCATTTTTCCCGAGACAGAAAAAAGTCGCTTTTGCCCCGTATTTCGCCAATTGCTCGAGAATCATCTCGGTGACACCCGGTGTGGGACCGTCGTCGAAAGTAAGGTATACCTCCTCCGACGGGGGCATTTCCCACACCAGCGACGGGAAAATCCTGCGGACGAATTTCGGCGGTTTAATATACATGAACGGTTAACCTCCGATATAATAGTAGGTGAATCCCGCCTTGCGGACATCCGTACGGTCGTAGATATTGCGTCCGTCGAACAGCACCGGCGAGTGCATCGCTTTTTTAAGCGCCATCCAATCGGGGATTCGGAATTCTTTCCATTCGGTCACGAGCAACAATGCATCGGCGTCTTTCGCCGCTTCGTACATATCGGCGGCGTACCGCACCCGATCGCCCACCGCGCGTCGGCACTCATCCATAGCCACCGGATCGTAAACGGTCACTACCGCACCGGCTTCGTTCAGCAGGCGGATCAGGACCAATGAGGTAGCCTCGCGCATATCGTCGGTCTCGGGCTTGAATGCAAGCCCCCAAAGCGCAATCCTGCGTCCTCGGAGATCTCCGCCGAAATGGCGTTTGAGCTTATCGAACAACACCTCTTTCTGCCGGCCGTTCACCTCCTCGACCGCCTGCAACACCCGCATCCGGTAGCCGTACTCCTCAGCCGTATGGATCAATGCCTTCACGTCTTTCGGGAAGCATGAACCTCCGTAGCCGCAGCCCGGATAGAGAAATTTGCTGCCGATACGCTCGTCGGAACCGATACCGCGCCGCACCATATTCACATCGGCGCCGACCAACTCGCACAGGTTCGCAATGTCGTTCATAAAACTGATCCGCGTAGCAAGCATGCTGTTAGCTGCATATTTGGTCATTTCGGCCGACGGTACATCCATGAAAATCACCCGGAAATTATTGAGCAGGAAAGGACGGTAAAGCCGCATCATCAACTCCCGGGCCCGCTCGCTTTCCACGCCGACCACCACGCGGTCGGGGCTCATGAAATCCTGGATCGCGCTGCCTTCCTTGAGGAATTCGGGATTCGACGCCACGTCGAATTCCACTTCGACGCCCCGGCGCGCCAGTTCGGCGGCAACTACTTGGTGGATACGGGCCGCAGTACCCACAGGTACGGTACTCTTGGTTACCAACAGCGTGTATTTATTGATGGAAGCCCCGAATTCGCGCGCTACCTCGAGTACGTAATGCAGGTCGGCCGAACCGTCCTCCCCCGGGGGCGTCCCCACGGCGATGAACACCGCTTCGACATCGTTCAGGTGCGGAGCCAGTTCCGTCGCGAACGACAACCGCCCCGCCTGCACGTTTTTCTGCACCAGCGCATCCAGTCCCGGTTCGTAAATCGGAATCTCACCGCGTTGGAGACGTTCGATTTTCGCACGGTCGATATCCACGCACACCACTTCGATGCCCATCTCCGAAAAACAGGTGCCGGATACCAATCCGACGTATCCCGTTCCTACAATCGCTATTTTCATGTGTTACAAGCTGTTTTAATTCTATGTCCTCCCGGCGCACTTGCCGGCAACTTTCATCGCCCCACAGTGAAAGTCCACGCGGGCAAATGTATTACAAGATAATCAAAAAAACTATTCGTGGGACACTCCTTTCATCGAAAGGCTGATCCGGCCCCGCATACGGTCGATTCCGGTCACACGTACATGCACCTGTTGGTGCAATTTTACCACGTCCCCCGGCGACGAGACGTATCTGTCGGCCAGTTGCGAGATATGCACCAGCCCGTCCTGCTTAACACCTACATCGACGAATGCACCGAATGCGGTAATGTTCGTTACGATCCCCGGCAATTCCATCCCTTCACGCAGGTCGTCCAACGAATGGACGTCGGCGAACCGGAACGCCCGGATCGTACTGCGCGGATCGCGGCCCGGTTTGGCCAGCTCAGCAAGGATATCTGTCAGCGAAGGCAGTCCGATCGTATCGGTTACATACCGTTTCAAGTCTATTTTCGCACGTAATTCGGCGGAGGACAGCAATTCCTGCACCCGCACACCCAAATCTGCGGCCATCCGTTCCACTACCGGATAGGCTTCCGGATGGACGGCACTGTTGTCGAGCGGATGCTTCCCCTGCGGAATCCGCAGGAAACCCGCGCATTGCTCGAACGCTTTTGCCCCCAGCCGCGACACTTTGAGCAAATCGCGCCGGGAGGCGAAATCGCCGTTAGCCGCACGGTATTCGACAATATTCTGAGCCAGCGACGGTCCCAGTCCCGACACGTATGTGAGCAGATGTTTCGATGCGGTGTTAAGATTCACGCCCACGCGGTTCACACAACTTTCGACCACGCTGTCGAGGCCGCCTCGTAATTTTTCCGGATTCACATCGTGCTGGTATTGGCCCACGCCGATCGACTTCGGGTCGATTTTAACCAGCTCCGCAAGCGGATCGATCAGGCGCCGCCCGATCGAAACGGCTCCGCGTACCGTCACGTCGTAATTCGGGAACTCTTCCCGCCCGGCAGCCGACGCAGAGTAAACCGACGCTCCGTCCTCGCTGACCATGAATACCTGTACCTCGTGCCCGAAACGGACATTCCTCACCAGTTGCTCGGTTTCGCGGCCGGCCGTACCGTCCCCGACGGCCACCGCATCGATCCGGTACTCATCCACCAAAGAGGCAAGCCGCTGCATCGCCTCCGCATCCCGCTTTTGCGGCGGATGCGGGAAAATGGTCTCGTTGTGCAGCAGGTTGCCCTGTCCGTCAAGACATACCACCTTGCAACCGGTGCGGAATCCGGGATCGATCGCCAACACGCGTTTTTGTCCGAGCGGAGCGGCAAGCAACAACTGCCGCAGGTTCTCGGCGAACACCTTTATCGACTCCTCGTCGGCGCGGGCCTTGGCCTCGGTCAACGTTTCCCCCTCCATCGACGGTTTCAACAACCGTTTGTACCCGTCCCGAACGGCCGCTTCGACCAAAGGCCGGACAGGGGAGGGATTCCGTTTGATAAAAATACGCTCCAGCTGCTCCACCGCAGCAGATTCATCCGGCAACACCGACAGTTTGATAAATCCTTCCCGCTCAGCACGGACCATCGCCAGCAGACGGTGGGCCGCCACCCGGCGCAACGGTTCCGACCAGTCGAAATAGTCCGAATATTTGGCTCCTTCCTGTTCTTTGCCTTTGACCACGCGCGCAGAAATCACCCCCTCGCGGATAAACAGGCGGCGCATGGCACTGCGGGCCGCTTCGCTTTCGCTGACCCATTCGGCGATAATATCGCAGGCACCATCCAAAGCCTCCTGCAAATCGTGAACCTCCCCGCCCACGAAACGTTCCGCGAGCCGGTCGGGTCGTGCACCGTCCTGGCGCATCAGCATCGCGGCCAACGGTTCGAGCCCCTTTTCCCGTGCTACCGTGGCACGGGTCCGGCGTTTGGGACGATAGGGAAGGTAAAGGTCTTCCAAGGGGGCGCCCTCGTAACACTGTTCGATCTTCATGCGCAATTCGGGCGTCAGTTTGCCCTGTTCGTCGATCGAAGCGAGAATCGTCTCCTTTCGCTTTTCCAGTTCGGAGAGCCGTTCGAACTGCTCTTTCACTGCACTTACCTGCACTTCGTCGAGTCCGCCGGTCCGTTCCTTGCGGTAGCGGCTGATAAAAGGAACCGTCGCCCCTTCCGCCAGCAGCTGCACCGTATGTTCGGCCTGCCGCACCGTAACGCCGCACCGGGAGGCGATCACCTGGATCAACGTTGTATCTATCGGGGTCATCTCTCGCTATTTTTGAGAGCAAAGATAACAAGATTGCCGCAAGTTTTTCGTACTTTTGGGCAAACGGCCTCCGGAAGCATCCCCATGACCGGGAAGATCGCCTGTTCATGGCCGGAAAAGAGTACCGGGTCGCACTTGGGGCACAACAAGGCAATCTCATCCGCAAGGCAGGCCGCCTACAAAACAAAAGCGGGAACGGCAATTTCACACCCGCAACCTTGTTCCTGAATTTTAGAAAATTATCCGATATGTTTGAAGCACAAACCTATACACGGCGCCGCAACGAGCTGCGCAAACGTCTCGGCGGAGGCCTCATCCTGCTGCCGGGTAACCACGAATCCTCTGCCAACTATCCGGGCAACACTTTCCCGTTCCGGCAGGACAGCACTTTTCTCTATTTTTTCGGACTGAACCATCCCGGTTATGCCGGAGTACTCGACGCAGACTCCGGCGAAGATATGCTTTTCGGAGAAGACTATACCATCGACGATATTATCTGGATGGGGCCGCAGCCTTCGCTCGCCGACCAAGCGCTTAAAGCGGGCGTGACCCGGACTGCCGGACTGAACGAGTTGGCCGAAACGATCCGTACGGCAATCGCCGCCGGACGCCGCATCCATTTCCTGCCGCCTTATCGTGGCGAAACGACACTGATGTTAAGCGATCTGCTCGGCATACGTCCCGACGCATTAGCGCAATACGTCTCGGTTCCGCTGGCTAAAACGGTCGTCGCACTGCGCGAAATCAAAGACGCGGAGGAAATCGCGGAGATCGAACGCGCCTGCACGATCGGCACCAAAATGCACCTGCAAGTAATGCAAATGTGCCGGCCGGGAGTCGTCGAACAAGAGATCGCCGGAGCTATCGACGGCATCGCGCTGCAATACGGCGCGGGCGTATCGTTCATGTCGATCGTAAGCCAGAACGGCGAAACGCTCCACAACCACTATCACGGGAATGTACTCGAAGGCGGGCGCCTGCTATTGGTCGACGCGGGCGCCGAAACCAACATGAACTATTGCAGCGACTTTACCCGTACGATCCCCGTCAACGGCAAATTCACCGTCCGGCAAAAAGACATATACGATATTGTATTGGCAGCCAATTCCCGCACGTTCGAACTGGCCCGGCCAGGCGCTTTTTACTGGCAAATGCACAATGCCGCCGCACGCATCATCGCCGACGGGCTCAAGGAGCTCGGACTGATGCAGGGCGACATGGAAGCGGCCGTAGCCTGCGGGGCGCAGGCCTTGTTTATGCCGCACGGGCTCGGGCACCAAATGGGACTCGACGTACACGACATGGAAAACATTGGTGAGAAATACGTCGGGTACGACGACGAAACGCTGCGCAGCGAGACGCCTGGATTATCATCGCTCCGCATGGGCAAGCGCCTCGCTCCAGGCATGGTAATGACCGTAGAACCGGGCATCTACTTCATCCCGGCGCTGGTCGACAAATGGGAAAAGGAAGGTCTCGGCGGAGGCTTCATCAATTTTGCCAAAGTTCGCGAGTATTTCGGTTTCGGTGGAATACGCATCGAAGACGACATGCTGATTACCCCGGAAGGCAACCGCATGCTCGGCAACCGCCGGGCACCTGCGACCACAAATGACATCGAAGCATTTATGCATCTTTAATCCAAA
>ERZ772831.14-NODE-14-length-142103-cov-11.335035_pt1 | contig 142103 bp, 122 predicted proteins | sample MGYA00580858_ERZ772831 | MGnify/ENA primary metagenome ERZ772831 (study PRJEB29015, sample SAMEA2737694) | human gut metagenome | biome: human gut; feature: human-associated habitat; material: faeces | place: China | collected 2012 ... | reverse complement strand
GTCAATGATGTTGTACGGCATCTGATTGTCACCTCCCCACGGGATGTACTTCATCCTGTCGTTGATGATGATTGGTGCGATGTTGTGCTCCTCCTTGAAGACTTCAGATGTCTTGGTGGTGAAGGCAGCGGAGGCATGGGTGCCGGGGATGGTATGGACGGATGTAAATGTTAGTGTATCGGGCATAATATGCTGTTTTTGAGGCAAAGATAGAAGGCAATTAAAGGATTTGAAAAGACATGGGAAATATTACTTAAAATTTATGTGCGTCTCAAAAAGTTTCTTGATAGGCAAAATATTTTCTTTGAGTCCACATTATTGTAGGTAATATTATGTATATTTGCAAATTGTAAATGGAGATATGTAAAATGGCAAATAAAAAGATAAATCGTTTGAAAATTGTTCTCGTCGAAAAAGAAAAGACCAACAATTGGTTAGCAGAACAATTAGGTAGGGATAAAGCTACAATATCTAAATGGTGTACAAATACTTGTCAACCAGACGTTGAAACATTTATAAGAATATCAAAACTTTTAAATGTTGATGTCTCGGAATTGCTTAGATTAGATGTTGTGGAAATGTAAGATAAAAGTATGTAAACTATGGAAAAAAATAGTACAGAGCTACTTATGGAGCAAATAAACAAAATAGAGGGTGTACTTAATTTTCTTCATGTTCAGTTTTGAGAGGATTATGAAGATGATTGACTATATTTGGAAATATAAAAAGGTAAATTGACAAAAAGCTAAAGAACAAATTTATGGCATTACCTAAATTTCAAGATTTCTTATATCCGTTTCTAAAGAAATTAGAAGACGGTAAAGATGTCACCTCAAAAGAAATGAAAACATTTCTTATTGAGCACTTTCATTTGACACCCGAAGATTGCGCGTTAAAGACTAAAAGCGGAAAAACCATTCAATTTGAAGATCGCTATAGCTGGACTCGTCAATGGTTGCGCCGTGCTTTGTTGATAATGCTACCAAAAAGAGGTATGTATAGAATAACAGAGAGAGGAAAAGAATATTTAAAAAATCATACATCTCTGAAAGAATCTGATTTGTTGGAATATCCTGAGTATGCTGAATATGCAGGTAAATCTCCTAAAACTGGTAACTCTGTTTCAACAAGAGCTACGAGTATTGATGCTGCAAATTCGACTCCAACTCCGACAGAGCAATTAGAATCAGCTTATCAGATAATCGTAAAAGACCTTGCTGCGGATTTGTTACAGAAGATTCTAGAACAGTCTCCAAAACGGTTTGAGCAAATAGTTGTCGACCTTATGCTTGCAATGGGTTACGGCGGATCATTGGATGATGCAGGAATGGTAACGAAATATTCTCATGATGACGGAATTGATGGTGTTATCAAAGAGGACAAACTTGGATTGGATAAGATTTACATTCAAGCTAAACGCTATTCTATAGGGAATACTATAGGAAAACCGGATCTTCATGCTTTTGCAGGGGCACTTGATGAAAAGAAAGCAAACAAAGGTGTTTTTATAACTACAAGCAAATTTACCTGTGAGGCACGCAAATTCGCAGAAGAAAAAGCGAGCAAGAAAATAGTGCTCATAGATGGTGAAGAACTTGCACGCTACATGATTGAGTATAACATAGGTGTCAGTACCAGACGAAAATATATCGTAAAACGTATAGATACCGACTATTTTGAGGAAGACGATAATGATATATAAGTTTGTGGATTTATTTGCTGGCTGTGGAGGCCTAAGTTTGGGTCTCCAACAAGCAGGCTTTGCCCCATGGTTTATTAATGAAATTGTGGAGCAATTCTGCAATACATATAAGTTCAATCATGATTTAAGTGATGAACATTATTATGTTGGAGATATCGCGGAGTTAAACTTGCATTTAGACGAATACAAGGAGATACTCTCAGATATTACATTGGTGTGTGGAGGCCCTCCTTGCCAAGGGTTCTCTATGGCAAATCGTCAAAGGATATTAGATGATCCAAGAAATTCATTATATAAGCAATATTTGATATTTCTGAGAAATGTGCGTCCAAAGTTCTTTGTGATGGAGAATGTTAAAGGTATGATGAACAAGATTGAAGAAATCAAACAAAATTTCAAGGAATATCTTGGCGAAGAATACCAATTTGATTATGCCATACTCAAAGCACAAGACTATGGCGTACCACAAAATAGGGAACGCTTTATAATGATTGGTAACCGAGTAGGCGTTTCTCCTCATTTAATATTTGAGGAAATTTACAGACACAAGCGTAAACCCTTTGTGTTAAAGGATGCCTTAGAGGGATTGCCACATCTAATTGCCAAAAAAGAAAAAGGTTCTAAAGGCATAGAATGTGCAGATTCTGGATTCACAGAGTGTGATTTTACATATATACATAACGATTTCTATAGTTTCATCAATGGAGACAAAGAAATAACAAAGCTCTATAACCACAAGAATCGGTATAATAATGAACGTGATATTGAAATCTATCGTCGTTTGCCACAAGGTGCAAATTCCCTGCATGAATCTATTGCTGACATAATGCCTTATAAAAGAAGAAATGACATATTTAAGGATAAGTATTTCAAGTTGGATGAATCTCAGATATGCAAGACGATCACTTCCCACATGAAGTTTGATTGCAATATGTATATTCATCCTTGGGATGCTCGAGGACTTAGTCCTCGTGAAGCAGCTCGTATTCAGACGTTCCCTGATGATTATGTTATAACTGGTTCTCAAAATATGTGGTATGCACAAGTTGGGAATGCAGTTCCAGTAAAACTTGCTAAAGCTATAGGCGATGGCATCATGAAATTTATAAAATGAGACATCTTGAATTATTTGCAGGCATAGGCGGTTTCAGAAGGGCTATGGATCTTCTGACACAAGACCGTATAATGAATTTTCACTGTGTTGGCTATTCTGAGATAGACCCAAAAGCAGTGAAAACATATTGTGCCAACTATCATCCTGATGAGGATGGTGAGGTGGCAATGGGCGATATCGTAGAGTTTACCCGTGACATAAATAATATAACAAATCTACCGGACTTTGATTTGGTAACAGGTGGATTCCCTTGTCAGACTTTTAGTATGATGGGAAGACAAACAGGCTTTAACGAGGATAGAGGTCAGATGTTCTTTCATATCATAGATATCCTTAGAGAGAGAAGACCGCGCTATGTATTACTTGAAAACGTCAAGAATCTTAAGAATCATGACAAAGGAAGAACGTATAAGAGAATAAAAGAAGAATTGGAAGTCTTGGGATACAGTGTATTTACAGACATTTTCAATACAGCCAAGTTCCATCTTCCACAAACTCGTAACAGGCTCTTGATATTTGCAACAACAGAACCTGTGCCAGAAAACTTCGAGGAAATATTTACTTGCGACAATGTTGCAAATACATTTGAATCTGTTTGTGCGGAGTTAAGTACGAGTAATTATGTGACTGTAAATGATTTGCTAATGAGAGAAGTTGCCCCAAAGTATTTTTTGTCTGAAAGAATAAAGCCAACGATTTTGGCTGATGGTTCGGCAAATTTCAAATCTCGGTCTGATATAAACATGAGCATAGCAAGACCATTGACGGCTACGATGCATAAAATGCATAGAGCTTGTCAAGATAATTATTATAGTCAAGATTTTATAGAATCTCACGGCTCTATAAATCCTGTGAAAACTATGACAAAAGAAGAATTGGCCAAACTCCCTATACGAAAGTTAACACCTGAAGAAGCTTTTATGTTACAGGGATTTCCTTCTGCGTTTGCGCTGAATGGACGTAATGCAGGAGTTGCGGACGGTTCTCTTTACAAGCAAGCAGGTAATGCAGTGAGCGTAAATACTATTTATGCCACTCTTTACTTCTTAATTACAAACAATATAATACACGAATAGTATGTTCTTCTTTTTTGATATAGAAAAGCGTATTGGCTTAAAGAAATTAAGCAACGCAGATTTAGGAACCAGTGACACAAGTAGACAAACCCACATCGGACTTTACAATGATGTCCTTCAATTCTTAGGCGACAATGTAGTAATGACTGCAATGCTCGTCTATGGCGATTATTGCCAAATGTTGGATTGCTATTTTGATAGGATTGAAAATCCTGATGGAACTTACAGAAGCCCTAAGATTAGAATTGGAAGTAAGACAGAGGACTCTATCGTTTCTAAGATTAGAGAGTTCGCATTGACTGATACAAGTGCAGAATGGTATCTGCTTTGGTCTGGACTTGAAAATAAAGATTTGGTGTTTTGGCTTATCAATAGTAAGTCCAATGATTATAATTTCATAAAGGACTTAGTAGGGTCTAAAACTCACATTGTCACAGATGAAGACAATGCATATGTCTGTTTAAAAGACTTAATGGACACTATGATAAAGATTTTTTATAAAAGTTATAATAACTTGATTTATATCAAGAGAAACACAATGCACAAGCGAAAAAGCATTAGAATTTTATACGTTGTGCACCTCTTCAAAGGTAGAGGTCGGAAGTACACGGAATAACCGTGTCCCGATTGACATTATCAAGGCAAGTGGCTGACGCCGTCAAGCTAAACGGCGTTGTTTATGGGTTGGGATAATCGTCGCACTCCGTTTGGTCGACCTCGCTACGCTCACGTTTCGGACTCCGTCCGAGCGCATTAGCGCAAGGGCGTAGGGTGGAGTGCGTTGCACTCTTTTGGCTGCACCGCAACAAGTTGCTACGCAGTTACTACAGGATATAAAAAACGCGCGCAGGCGAAAGAACACCCGCACGCGAAATTTAAATAGGCATTGTTAACCTAATAGTACTTGGTTTAGGCTGAAAACGAACACAAAACCAATCAATAACAAAAAGCGATAGTACAACTATCAACAATAATAATAATATATTCTTCATAAACGTATAACGAGAAAAACAAATTATTATTACTTAAAACGATTAGTAAAATTAAGCCAATGGTCTATATTTTTATGGGGGTCGTAATAATCAAGTTTAAGAAGTTCGTCCAAATTCTTAATTTCTTGCTCGCTCAACTGCTGATTATGTTCAAGTTTATAACACATGACTTGCCATTGATGCGAACGCATAACGACATCACGATAATTTTTAGGCAGTGACTCAACTTTCTTAATAAGTGTTTCATATCCTTGCTGATTAACTCTATCTGTTAAGGTCTTACTCAAATACTCATTATTCAACTTAACGCCCTTTGTCTGTTCCTCAACGTTTTCAGTATTAGCAACATTAAGAGCAGCAGCAGTATTACTTTGATTTGCAGACGCATTATTTTTCTTAATCTCGCTAATTTGTACACGTGGCTTGCCCTTTTCAGTAACGATTTGAGCGTCTGTAAGGTCATAAGCCTTTTGAAGATTTTTAAACTGCTGAGTAAGAATATTATATTCTTCTTGTGTCTTAGCTCGGGCGAACTCTGCGTTAATATCTTCTATCTTCTGCAAAGCCTCAGCACGTTTAGAACTTGCGACCATTTCATCTGTTTGTGCGCTCTGTTGTGTATCGTAATACTTTTGGTCAACTGCAAATTTAAACGCATCCCTAGCATAATTCAACATGCTAACGCCAATATCTTGGTTTAACTTCTTTATCTTTAGAGCGTTCTCCATAGCACGTGTAGCGTTATCAATGTTTTTCGCATTTGTATCTGCATCAACATTTTTGCGCTGAGCATTTACTAAACTATCTTGCATAAAAGAACGTAACGAAGTGCTCAACTGCTGACCCATACCAAGAGGAGAGGGAATACTAACAGGGCTCGCTTGGTCAACATTGGCAGAACTTGTAACATTGCCATTAGTACCAAAAGCCGTGTTAATACCTGCTTTCAACTTACCTAATTGCGACAAATAAGCTTGGTCTTGCGTTAATTCACGCTGCCGATTATAAGCAGTTGTAGCATTATCTATATTATATTCTTGTTGGCGTTCCATTAACTTCTTTTGGTTGCGGTAATCCAAAGCACCACCAGCTAAAGAACCTACAACACCACCTAAAGAACTTAACAGACCAACGCCTGCACCATCAAAAAAACCCATAATATAAAGTTTTAATGGGTGCATAAAAATTTATACACCCAAAATTAAACATTTAGTTTGTTGACTGAGAAATAGTACCGTTATCTACTTCGTCCACGGTATCGTAAGAATTTTGTACAGGCTTAAGCCAATTCTTTACTTTTACATCGAATACGGTCTGACAAATAAAATTATCAAATTCGCCATAATCGAAAATAAAATCACCTGATTCAGTACTAACAAAATCTGTATCACTTTTATCATACGAAAGAACGTGTAAATGTTTAAGTCTTTTCAAAAGCGCCAAATCTTCAACAGAAAAAGCTACAGGTTCAGAATTAATAAAATAATCTTCACCGCTAAGCGGACTTACATATTTATCCGCCTTAATAGAAAGAAGATAACAAGAAAGTTCATGCAAATGTTCAAAATCTTCAGCAGTCAAAGAAGAAATAATTACTTTATCCATAATGTTTTATTTTTTGATTACGATGCAAAGATAAAATAAAAAATATTATATAATGATTAATAAGATAAATCGTTCAAGTGTCGATATTCAGAAAGAGATAGAGATTATTTCTCAGACAGGAATTCAAAGTAAGAAATACAAACCTTTTGATTTAGAAAAGGCAAAGAGGAACTTTGCATTTGTAGGCAAAAGGGGCGAGGAACTTGTAAACGAATACCTTGAACAACAGAAAAAATTACACTTTGTAGAGTCATTTGAATGGATGAATAAGAGCAGAGAGTCTGGGCTACCATACGATTTCATTTTGAACAAAGATCAATATGTAGATGTCAAAGCAACCAGATTTGACTTCTCGCAGAATATCGTGTTCAGTAATCAAGAGGTTGGTTTTGCGAGTCAGCAGAAATCTGATCTTACATATTCCGTTTATAGAATTTTCGACCTTATCGATACAAATGCAAATCTGAAGATATGCACACAGTGTATGCCGTATATGGAAATACTCAACCAAAAAGTGCAGACATTTAATGATGCAATAATCCAAAGCAAGACACGACTTTTAGGATTGAATGTAGCCGTATCTCCAGCAGATTGTTTTGGTAATATACAAGATATCATAAAATTGTAAAGTATGGAAGAAATCGTAAAACATATAAATGATACAAATGCCAGTTTTCGCCAGCCAAATGCTGGTGATGCTAAGAATACGGATTTGTTCTTGGACAATGAGCATTATTCTCTGTTTAAAGATAGTGGAGAACAAATTACTGTCCGGTATAGCAAAGAAAATCTGACTAAGGCAATATTGTTCATTGCATCTATTCTGCCGAGAAAATTCGACCAATCTGCTACACATGAATTGATCAAGTTCTCAAAAGAATTTGTTCTTGACCAATTAGCAATAATCGATGCTTTGTTTACTGTAGGCGGCAGGTCTGTAAATTCTTTTACTCAAGTTTGGAATGCTCGCAAGGATATTCCACAAAAAAATGGCAAGATTGATAAACGGTTTTATTTCAATGGATTATTAAAGGACGTCCTTTATACAGATTATAAAGGTGTCCAACGCAAGACAAAATTTACTATAAGAAATTACTTTGCTGGTGGATATTCTGACTTGCATATTCTCAAGGCTGACGACGGAATATTTGACATACGAATATCAAATGCCAATGTTCCTACATTCGATAATAAAGAGGATGGGCTTGAAGAAGTTGCGGAACAAAAGAAAGAAATCAAATGTCTTCAACAAATTTACTATGGTGCGCCTGGTACTGGTAAATCGTTTGAGGTCAAGGACACTACCAAAAGGTATTCAACCATCCGAACCACGTTTCATCCCGATAGCGACTACTCTACATTCGTCGGAGCATACAAGCCAGTGATGGAAGAGACACCAGTGTATGGTGCGCAAGGTGTGGAAGTGGCAAAGGAGAAGCGTATTACTTATAGCTACGTCAAGCAAGCATTTCTAAAAGCCTACCTTGGAGCATGGCAGAAGTATTCCAAGGGCGGCGAGACGGCAGAACCGCAGTTCTTGGTGATTGAGGAAATCAACCGAGGCAACTGCGCCCAGATATTTGGTGATTTGTTTCAGTTGCTCGACAGAAGCTACAATGGATTCTCCACCTACCCGATAGAAGCCGACTCCGACTTGCAGAACGAGATAAAGAAAGCGTTTGCCGAGGGCGGAGAGTATGCCATCGAAAACGGGCTGGACGTGGACGATGCTGTGGACGGCTACACAAGCAACTATGGCGAGACGTTGTCCGACGACATTAAGAACGGACGAGTGCTGCTATTGCCCAATAATCTTTATATATGGGCAACCATGAACACAAGCGACCAAAGCCTGTTCCCCATAGACTCCGCCTTCAAGCGCCGTTGGGACTGGCGATATGTGAAGATAGCCGATGCTGGCAAAGGTTGGAAGATAAAGTGTGGCACGGAATACTGCGACTGGTGGACGTTTGTTGAGGAAATAAACAAGAAGATAGCAAAGGAAACAAGTAGCGACGACAAGAAGTTGGGCTATTTCTTCTGCAAGCCAGACAAGAACGGGAATACCATATCAGAGGATAAGTTTGTCGGCAAGGTGTTGTTCTATTTGTGGAACGATGTGTTCAAGGACGGTGACACTTCTTTGTTTAAGGTTGGAGAATACACTGAAGAAGCGACGTTTGAGGCATTCTATAATGATGATAACACCGTTAACATAGAAGCTATCCGCAAGTTCTTAGTTGCAGTAGTAGGAGATAACAACATTAAAAGCGGAAACGAAGAAGGGCCATCACCAGATGGAAATCCTTCTAACGGAATAGATTACACAAAATACTCATTCAACGGTGAAACTCGTTTGTCAAAGAAAGACATCGGTTATAAAATTGTCATGAAGTACATCAATGAACATTCTGACAAAACTTTTGAAGAGCTTCAGAAAAATCTCGCTTTTGATGAAAGTGTAGATAACAAGTATAGATACAAGGGTGTTCTGGCAAAAGTAGAAGACATAAATGGAAGCTATCAGGATTGCTTTAGCGATGAACGAACTTCCTCAGATGGTGTTAATTATAAAGTTCTGACTTGGTGGAACAAGTATAACATTGATTTCATCATTAACTTTGCGAAAAAACAAGGTTGGTCAGTAGATAAAGAAACGGAATAGGAATATGCGCATACTAATCGAAGAATACCAATATGACTATGAGGACGTCGCCGACGTTCTCAAGGGTCTTGGTGTGCTTCAGAACGTGGAAGGAAAAGTCAGTCTGAGTTATGTGGGCTACTTCTTCAATCCGGACCCTGACGTTAACGATTGTGTGTTTATTCTGCCAAAGGTTCTGCTTGAGGGTGCGTTCGGGCATGAAAAGGTGTTCGGTCATATCGAACCTAAGGACTTGATAAATGCGGACGACTGCAAAGAGCTGAAAACGGAGGAATATACCTTCATCTATAATCTGAGCGTTTGGATATATCGTGCCATCTGCGTTTTTAAAGACCATGAGTTCGACCGCATGGACTGTCCGAAGAATCAGCCAAGCATCGTGCTCTATCGGCGAGCCCCGATGATGGGACACATGAAAAAGCGCCGTGCCAACACTTTTTTGGACGTGTTGCTTGCCTTGCAGGAATGGAACCGTAAGAACGAGAGCTTCGTGATGTTCGTGGTCAAGAATATGCACTCCGGCGTGAACAAGATAAACTGGACACGGACCATATCGAAAAGCCAAGCCATCATCCAGGACGGCACGGGAGGCTCACGCCGCCAAGACGTTAGCTATCTAAACCCCGTGAACAAGAAGCGTCAGATAAACTTTGACGAGGAACTTCTTGTCATCTATTATAGCGTCTTGCAGCATATGCACGCCGAATACGGTTTCCCAGTAAGGATCAATGTTAATTTTCCTCTGATACAAGGTGAAAAGTTTAAGCGGTATATCAACGGATATGGCAAGAGAAGACTGAAACAAATTAAGTACAAATACTTCTCCGACAAGGCGTTGGAGCTATGGAAGTTGTGTTATGCCTTCTTCGACCGACCCGACAACATCATGCTCAACGTCGACCAAAGGGAATACTTATTGGTGAAGAGTTTCCACATCGTGTTTGAAGCCATCATCGACGAATTGATAGCCGGTGACCAGACGTTGCCGAAGGAACTGAAAGATCAGCCCGACGGCAAGCGAGTGGACCACATCTATCAATACCAGGAGCTGACAAACAACGCTACTGACGACCACATCTATTACATCGGTGACTCCAAGTATTACAAGCGAGGCAACTCACTTGGCAAGGAATCCGTGTACAAGCAGTTTACCTACGCACGGAACGTGATACAATGGAACATCGACCTCTTCAATGACGGCAAGGCGGAAGACAGAAACGGACATGTGAAGCTGCGCGATGACGTGACCGAAGGCTACAACATCATCCCCAACTTCTTCATCTCCGCCAACCAGAACGTGCTCCAGCCCGAAGACGACATAAAACTCATTGATAGCGACAAGGAAGCAGGGCAGCGCAGACAACAATACTATCTCAGTAGGCAGTTTGAGAACAGACTCTTCGACAGAGATACGTTCTTGCTTGCACACTACGACGTGAACTTCCTCTTCGTGATAGCATTGTATGGTAGGAATAACCAGTCAAGCAAGGTAGCTTGGCGCAATAAAGTGCGCAAAATGTTCCGCAAAGAGATACAGCAGATGCTCAAAGATAATTTTGAGTTTTATGCTATGACTGCCCATGCGGATGTTAATGCAGACACCTATATAAAAGAGAACTTTCAAACGTTGCTCGGTAAGGTGTATCACCCATTTGAAAATCGCGAAGGGAGTGATCAGCAATATTTCTCGTTGGCGTTGCGCAAGCCAGAGAAAGAAAGTAATCCGGAGGTCAGCGCAAAGATATCTAATGAGAATGAAGCTGTCATGTTTGCACTACGCCAAGCTTTCTATATTGCCAAGTGTCCGCTTGGGGTTGACCCGAAGACACTGCCAGAGGATATAATGCCAAAAGTGGAAGCAAGACCACACGACGAGATTCCAAAGGAGTATCTTACGATGCACCATTTGGAGCAATATCCCGATGCAACTTTCCTTATTGGCGGATTTAATGGTGTCAACCAACTTAACTGGATATTCAGTCGAAGAGGGGGCAAACGTGACGATGCCTATAATGTACGCATAGGAAAGGATATTCATGGAGGTGTCATTAAGAGTCGTGAAAACATACGCCATGCTAAATTTGTCATTCTCTATGAGTTTGAGAAAGAAGATAAAGGCGTGTATAAGGCGTTTCGCGTGAAGAATGTAGGTGAACTGACCAAACAGCAGATGATAGACACAGGCTATATCAACCCTCGGCATGAAGTCTATTTGTGTTATTTCTTTGACGAAGAGATAACGCTTGGAGAGTTTGATATAAAGAAAATCATTGAGGCTGACAGGATGAAACATGAAGCCGATTCGAAGCAGAAAAAAGAGTATGCGGAGGGTCAGCCAGTGTATATGAGTGGTAAAGAGTTGATTAATTTTAGAAAATAAGAAATATGAAACAATGGATGATAAACTGTGTGTTATTCATTATATGTCTAACAGCATTAGGGTTTTCATTGATAAAGATAACTCCATTTGAAATAGGAGAAGATGCATATGTTGGTGTTATCACAACTTTGCTTAGTTTGGCTGTGGCTTTTGTGATAGGCTATCAGATATATAATGCTGTTGAACTAAAAAATGATGTAAAAGAACAACGTCGGCTTTTAGAATTAACAAAGAAAGAAAATGATGAGTATAAAAATTACCTCGTAAAACAAAAATATCAGACCCAAGAAGGGTTTGATATAATCTCTGCATTAATGACTTATAATAGTGGTGGAATCACAAACCCAATTAATGCTTTTGCTCAGATGCATCATGCACTTCTTTCTTCTATAGAAACAGATAGAACTGATTATGAGTGGATCTTTATGAATATGCGAAAATTCATTTCTGAATTCAGTTCACGTGCATTTACACAAGGATCTTTTACAGAAAATGGTGGTGAATATTATATATGTGACAATAATAAGAGAGTCCAAAAATTGTCCGAGTTTATAGATTCTCAATTGAAGCCACTGTATGAAGAAGGGACTTTGCTGCGCAAAAATCCCAATTTTGTAAAGATAGAAATTGAGTACAATAGAGTAATGAAGGCTTTTACAAAAGCATTGGATTTAATCAAGGAGAATCCGATAATGAATGTAATGCCTGAAGATTTCAAAAAGAAAATATTAAATCCAACATAAATTGGATGTAAAAATATTATCTGTAAAGCAAACATATTAAATATGGAAAGAAAAGAATTAATTATTAAAGAGAGATTCTTTAAAATTTTAGTATTATTTGGATTCACGGATGTGACCAGTAGATACATCCAGAATATGGGTATACTGCTGATGCTTTAGCTGATTATTCTTCAGATATAAAACGAGCATTCAAGAAGGGTACCTATTTCATTAATTGTGATTACGAATATACATGGATTAGTATAGGTGAATATCGTCCAAGTATATTTTATAGTGAACTCAATGACAAACTGATAGCATTGGCCATATATCTTGCAAGTTTGAAAAGTGAGAACTGCCGATATAAGTTCGGAAAATATTTGGATAAAGGATTTGATAATACAGAAGTGTATGATGCAATTATGACTTCTTATCCTTATTCACAAATGAATAAAGATAGAAAAGAAGCCATAGAAAGGGCGCGTCTTGAACTTCCGCAAATACTTGACAAAGTAGAGTCTTTCAAATAATAATATAATATGCACGACACTATTATAGTAAATGTGCAAGGATTGTCTAAATATACACCTCAATCCCATTCACCTCAAATATACACACATTGCGAAGCTGCTGGATTCCATTCGGGTCAAGCAGCTGTGCCTAAACTAAATAAAATTCCATATATGGACAAGATGACAAAGGAACAGCGCAGCCATTGTATGGCATCCATACACAGCAAGGATACCAAACCGGAGATATTGGTTCGGCGGTATCTCTTTGCTCATGGGTTCCGATACCGGCTGAACCATCCGCGACTGCCGGGACATCCAGACATCGTGATGCGCAAGTATCGTACGGTCATCTTTGTGAATGGTTGTTTCTGGCACGGACATGAAGGATGCAAGTACTTTGTGTTGCCGAAGAGTAGGACAGAGTTTTGGCAAGCGAAGATAGAACGCAACAGGGAAAGGGACTTGGAGGAACAACGGAAGTTGGCGGAAATGGGTTGGCACTGCATTACGGTGTGGGAGTGTCAACTGAAACCGAAAGTAAGGGAAAAGACCTTGCAGTCGCTTGAATATACGCTATGCCACATTTATCTTGAAGACCACAAGGTAAAGAGGTATGAGATGCAGGAAGAAGAAAGAGTGATGGCAGCAGAGCCTGATGTGGAAAAGAAATAATAGTTTTTATATATCGCTAATGGTGGGGATAGCTATAAAAACTACTGCTGTTTAGTAAATGGATGATGGGATGATTAGAAGGTGTAGCTATTAGAACGTATGAAAACCCTTGTAAGGATCCATTTGTTGCATTTCCTTTTTGATATTCTGCGGTAGTGTAAACAGAGCCGTGACACAGTTCTGTTTACACTACCATGCTATTACAATCAAAATAATGAATGATTATTACTAACAACAATCATCCATTACTTTATACGTTACTTTTTCCCTATTGATGCAAGATACTCATCCCATGTATAAAGGTCATGTTCCTTAAGATTTTTGTATTCTTGACCATTGGACAGGCATACCCAAGAATTATTGTAAAAATTCCCCAGGCGCAGTTGCTTCTGAGTACTCTTTTCTACAACTAAATCTCCCTCTTTGAATTTTTGCTTATTTAAATTTTGCTCTTCAGATGAAGAACTTTTTGATTTTTCCAAATTTAAATTTTGTTCTTCAGATGAAGAGCTTTTTGATTTTTTCAAATTTAAATTAGCAACAAGAAGATTTTTAATGTCTCGTGTATCATTGCAAAGTTGTATGAACTTCACCAGTAGATACACAAGAAATGCAAGATAGATAAGTGCAAAAATAAATGCTAATCCTTCCATAATAAATTGTTTAAGTTGATTACTATATGCAAAAGTAGTAAATATAATTTACAAGATACAATTTTATTATCATTATCTCACTCCACCAATCGCAATTGGATATAAATCGTGTTGTGGGAACTTTTCGCAGTCGATGTAGAGTGTATCGAAGGCATCGGTGCCGTCGATTCTATGTAGTCAGAGGTGAATAATCCCCTTGCAACCGCCTTCGCTCTCATAATTATCTTCAATATCCGAAATGCTATCATCGCTAATGGTGGGAGTATATCATCCGCGTCGGTCGATACGTGCATCCGCGTTGGTCGTTACGAGCATCCGCGTCGGTCGATACGAGCATCCGCGTCGGTCGATACGTGTATCCGCGTCGGTCGTTACGAGCATCTGCGTCGGTCGACGCGGATGGTGGGGATAGCTATAAAAACTACTGCTGTTTAGTAAAAGGATGATGGGGTGGTTAGAAGGTGTAGCTATTAGAAGTTATGAAAAACCTTGTAAGGATCCATTTGTTGCATTTTCTTTTTTATATTCTGTTCAATTCCTTCTGAGGATTGGGGTGCCTCTGTCTCCATTTCGTTAGCTCTCTCCTCATCCTCCGTCGCCCCAACGATATCACCGAGGCTTTTACGTACCTCGCTGCGTTCTTTGTAAGCTTCTATTGAGAATGGGTCGAAATCAATTACTTCGCTATAGATTTTTTCAGCTTCGTTGAGGTTCGCCTTGGCTTTCTCCACACGGGCTTTAAGCAACAATACATCTTCGTTGCTTTCTGTGCGTTCGTATAGATAGTTGGCATCAAGTGCAGCCTCTTCGATAGCTTTATTCTCCAACAACACGTTGCCACGTAGTAAGCGAGCCACATCGAAGTCTGCGCGTAACTCGATTGCTTTTGTCAGCATTGATGTTGCATTGTTAAGGTCGCCCTGTCCGTGATAAGCTTTGGCATAGAGATAATATGCCATTACGTTTTTGTCGTCAAGTAGCAGGGCTTTTTCGCATACATCTGCCATTGTGGAGTAGTTTTCCATCATATATGCCACCTCTGCCATACGTAACAATACGGCGATGTTGTCAGATTGCTTCTCTGAAATTTTTTGTAGCTGTTCGTAAGCATGTTCCAAATCGCCAAGTGAGATGTATGCCTGTGAAAGATAATCGCGACATTCGAGATCGTCAGCGTTCAGTTCGATGGCGTGTACAAAGCATTTTGCAGCATACTCAAACTGCTGCATACGAAGGGCGCGTACTCCGTCGTATTTCAACACATCGAAGTTTTTATTCTCCTCTTGTTTGGTTTCCTTGGAAGTAGTCTGACTACCAAATAGTTTCTTAAAGATATTCATTTTTCTATCCGTTTATTTCTGAAAGTTCAAGCCAGCGCATCTCTTTTTCTTCAAGTTCATCCTTGAGGATGGGGAGGCGTTTGCTCTTTTCGGTTAGTTCGTCGATAGGGAGCGTACCGCTGCACAGCGCTTCTTCGATGCTTTTCTGTTCCTCTTCAAGTGCAGCGATTTCTTTCTCTAAACGCTCGAACTCGCACTTCTCCTTATATGTCTTCTTGCGGCGTTGTTCGCCAACAAACTCGCGTTTCTCTTTCTTTTCTGTGTCTGAAGTGTTGTTCTTATTGTCGGTAAGTTCCTTTGGTTTCAGCGACTCCCACTCGCGGAACTGAGTATAGTTGCCGGGGAAGTCCTTTATCTCGCCCTCGCCACGGAACACGAGCAAGTGGTCTACAATCTTATCCATGAAGAAGCGGTCGTGCGACACGATTATCACGCAGCCAGGAAAGTCCTGTAGATATTCTTCAAGCACCTCAAGCGTTTGTATGTCGAGGTCGTTGGTGGGCTCGTCGAGCACGAGGAAGTTGGGATTGCGCATCAATACGGTGCACAGATACAGTTTGCGTCGTTCGCCACCAGATAGCTTGTAAACATAATCGTATTGCTGTTCGGGCGTGAAGAGGAAGTGCTGCAAGAGCTGCGTCGCGGTGATGTGTTTGCCGCCGCCGTAGTCGATATAGTCGGCGATGTCGGCTATCACATCTATGACACGTTGGTCGTCGCGGAATTTCATGCCGTCCTGTGAGAAGTAACCGAAGCGCACAGTGTCGCCCACGTCAAAGCGACCATTGTCGGGAGCTACTTCACCGAGCAGCATCTTGATGAAGGTAGACTTGCCCGTGCCGTTGTTGCCCACGATGCCCATCTTCTCGAAACGCTGGAAATTGTAGTAGAAGTCCTTCAGAATCACTTTCTCGTCGAACGCCTTCGATACGTACTGACACTCGAATATCTTAGAACCAATGTACACATTCTTCGATTTCAGACGCATCTGTCGTTCCTCAATACGCTGTTTCGCCTTGCTCTCAAGGTCGTAGAATGCCTCTTCACGGTAGCGCGCCTTGTGTCCGCGTGCTTGTGGCTGACGACGCATCCACTCCAGCTCGCGGCGGTAAAGGTTGTTAGCACGTTCAATCTCGGCGCGTGTTGCGTCGATGCGCTCCTGACGCTTCTCCATGTAGTACTGGAAGTTGCCACGATATGAATAAACAGTGTGGTTATCGAGTTCGAGGATGAGGTTGCATACGCGGTCGAGGAAGTAGCGGTCGTGTGTCACCATGAGCAGAGTCTTGTTGCCACGTTGCAAATACCCCTCAAGCCATTCTATCATCTCGAGGTCGAGGTGGTTTGTAGGCTCGTCGAGAATGAGCAGGTCGGGTTCGGTGATGAGCACGTTGGCGAGTGCGATGCGCTTCTGTTGTCCGCCACTCAGCTGACCCATAGGCTGTGTGAGGTCGGTGATGTGCAGCTGTGTCAGAATCTGCTTCGCTTTCAATATGCGGTCGGGGTCGCCCTGATGGTTAAAGCAAGCGTCGAGCACTGACTCCTCTGGGTCGAACTTAGGCTGTTGTTCGAGAAAGCCAACCTTTATGTCACGGCGGAAGATGATACTTCCGGAGTCGACACTCTCCTTGCCTGAGAGTAGAGAGAGTAGAGTAGACTTGCCTGTGCCATTCTTTGCAATCAGTCCGACGTGTTGTCCTTCGGCAATTGAGAACGAGATATTCTCGAACAGAACATGTGCACCGAACGCCTTTGATATGTTTTGAACGTCAAGTAATGGAGTCATTTATTCAGTTGCTTTAATTTCGTTCAATATGTTTCCAACGTAGTCGAGCACCTCGTCACGTCCCAATTTTTTCTCCGAACTTGTGATGAAGTAGGGGGGCAGTTCCTCCCACTGTTCCTTCAGCGAGTTCATCCACTTCGCTGCATTCTGTTTCGCACGTACAGGTCCGAGCTTATCGGCCTTGGTGAATATAATGGAGAAAGGTACAGAACTCTCGCCGAGCCAGTTGATAAAATCGGTGTCAATCTTCATTGGATCGTGACGGATGTCGATCAGTACGAAGGTGTTTACCAGTTGTTGGCGCTGCAGTATATATGATGTAATCATCTGGTCGAGTTTTTTCTGCACGGTCTTGGAGCGCTTAGCGAAGCCATAGCCCGGAAGGTCAACCAAGTACCAGTCGTTGTTGATGATGAAATGGTTGATGAGTAGGGTCTTGCCTGGTGTAGCTGATGTCTTAGCGAGCCCCTTATGGTTGCACAGCATATTGATGAGACTCGATTTGCCTACGTTCGAGCGTCCGATGAATGCAAACTCTGGCTTTGTGTCTTTCGGACACTGGCTTACAGTTGCAGACGATATCGTAAATTCTGATTTCTTTATATCCATATTGTATATGTTTCTTTTTATGAGTTGTGTTTTTATTATTCGTAGCGCATAGAGCGCGCAGGGTGAATGTGCGAAATGAGGAAACTCGGAGCTATGAGTACCACGATGGCTATGAACATAGTAGCAACGTTAAGGGCGACAATGAAGAGCCAGTTGATTTCTACGGGAACGGTATCAACGTAATAGGTAGCAGGGTCGAGCTTAACAAAACCTGTGAAGTGTTGTAGTATGACAAGTCCCAAACCCAATAAATTGCCCCAAAGCAATCCTTTACCTATGATGAATGCTGCAAACCAAAGGAAGGTATGGCGCACAGTTCTGTTGCGGGCTCCGAGTGCTTTGAGTATACCAATCATGGTTGTGCGTTCAAGAATGATGATGAGAAGTCCTGAAATCATTGTTACCACTGCCACGGCGGTCATAATTGCGAGAATTATCCACACATTAAGGTCAAGCAAGTCGAGCCACGAGAATATCTGAGGCGATAGTTCGCGTATTGTCTTTGATGAGTAGGTGGCACCATTACTATCCATTGTGCGGTTCACTTTGCGCACAATTATGTCCTCCGTCTCATTGAGTTTGCTGAAATCAGCCACAGTGAGTTCGGCACCCGAAACTTGTCCTTCACTGAAGTTATTCAGTTTAACGGCTGTATATAAATCGCAGAAACAGATTGTCTTATCGTATTGGCTGAGATTAGTCTGATAAACTCCAGTGATGGTGAACCGACGTGCTCTCACTCCGTTTTGGTCGATGAAGTAGGCGAAGATGCGGTCGCCACACTTTGTCTGTAGCTTGTCAGCCATCGTCTTCGATATGAGTATCTTGTTGCTGCTCTTCTCGCTTGAGAACTGTGGTATGTAGCCTTCGACCATGTTGTTATGTATGAAGGTGGTGTCGAAGGCTTCGTCTACGCCTTTGAATGCAACCCCCAAGAAGTCGTTATCGGTCTTCAAGATGCCTTGCTTCAGAGCGAAGCGTTGCACATGACTCACGCCGTTAATGCCTTTAAGCACTTTTATTAATGAGTCGTTGATAATAATCGGTTGGTCTGTGGCTGACGATTGTAGCGCATAGAAGTTCGCAACCTGTATGTGACTGCCAAAGCCAACGACCTTGTCGCGTATAGTATGTTTAAAGCCAAGCACCACGCACACGCTGATAATCATCACCGCCAATCCGATTGCTACGCCCATTGTAGCTATGCGGATAGCAGGTTTCGATACCTTTTGGCGGTCGCTTATTTGGTTTGAATATATGCGTCGAGCTACAAAAAGAGGAAAGTTCATTATCTTTTGTTTGGTAGTTAATAAAGAAGGAGCTAAGAAGTTGAGCCGTTGTTATAGCTTGTTGCATCTGCTGTAAAACCATTGGCTTAACTTCTTAGCTCCTCAATCTCTATATCCTAAAAGTATTGGACAGTTTTAATCGTTGCTATCTACTCTGCCCGGGTATGCTTCCAGTGCTTTACGTAGCACGATGAGTGCTCGTTCAAGGTCGTCTTTCTTCAGTACGTAAGCGATGCGAACTTGATTGATACCAGCACCTGGTGTGGTGTAGAAACCAGCAGCAGGAGCCATCATAATGGTCTCACCTTCGTACTGGAACTCTTCAAGGCACCAACGGCAGAACTTCTCGCTATCGTCTACTGGCAACTTTGCAACTGTGTAGAAGGCTCCCATAGGAATTGGTGAGTAGACACCTGGTATGCGGTTTAGTCCGTCGATGAGACACTTACGACGCTCCACGTACTCTTCGTAAACATCGCGGTAGTAGTCTTCGGGCGCATCAAGCGATGCGTCGGCTACAATCTGACCCAAGAGTGGAGGAGAAAGACGTGCTTGACACAACTTCATTACGGCTGCACGCACTTGCGAATTCTTTGTAATCAAGGCTCCGATGCGGATACCGCACTCGCTATAACGCTTCGACACAGAGTCGATGAGTATCACATTATCTTCGATACCTTCCAAGTGGCAGGCAGAGATGTAAGGTGAACCAGTGTAGATGTATTCGCGATAGACTTCATCTGAGAACAGATAGAGGTCGTATTTCTTCACCAAGTCGCGAATCTGATTCATCTCGCGACGTGTATAGAGATAGCCCGTAGGGTTGTTTGGGTTACAAATCAAGATGGCACGTGTGCGCTCGTTGATGAGTTCCTCAAACTTCTCCACCTTAGGCAACGAGAAGCCTTCTTCTATTGTTGTTGCGATAGTTCTAATCTTTGCTCCAGCCGAGATTGCAAAAGCCATATAGTTGGCGTAGGCTGGTTCCGGAATAATAATTTCATCGCCCGGATTTAGACACGACATGAATGCAAAGAGTACTGCCTCTGAACCACCTGCTGTAATGATGATGTCATCAGGCGATACATTAATATTAAAACGCTTATAATATCCGGTCAGTCTCTCGCGATATGAATAATAACCTTGTGACGGAGAGTATTCGAGCACACTGCGGTCGATGTGTTTCAATGCGTCAAGTCCTACTTCTGGAGTAGGAAGGTCGGGCTGTCCGATATTGAGGTGATAGACTTTCACACCACGTTTTTTGGCGTCTACTGCCAAAGGCGCTAATTTGCGAATCGGCGATTCGGGCATTTCAAGTCCTCGTGTTGAAATTTCTGGCATTTGCGTTTATTTTATGTTATACTTTTTCTTACTGCTTAATGCAAAGTTACGACAAATAGGAGTAAGTGCAAAATTTTTAACCTAAAAATTCCAATATTAACCCAGCAAATGGTAAACTCCTCCTGCATATAGCTTGATAACGCCTTTCAATTCGAGGCTGAATAATAGTGCAGAGATGTTGCCAATCGGCAATCCTGTTTGTACAGCGATGATATTCAGCTGCAAGTCGTTGTTATGTTGAAGAAGTTCGACAATACGTGTTTCTTCTGCGGTCAGTTCGGGAAACAGTTGGCGTTCGATACCTTTTGCTCGTGCTTCCTTCACTTGGTTGTCTTGTTCCCAACCCATTGCTTTAACAAAGTCCTCTGCGCAGGTGATGAGTGCTGCTTTATTGTCTCTAATCAGGTTGTTGCAGCCTTCGCTATATGTTGAGTTTACATTGCCCGGAAAGGTGAATACGTCGCGAGCATAGCTTTGTGCAATGTCTGCAGTGATGAGGCTTCCGCCACGTGCCGCACTCTCCACTACAATAGTAGCATCTGCTATGCCTGCCACGATGCGGTTTCGCCTTACGAAATTCATCTTATCGGGGTTCGTGTTTGTAAGAAATTCTGTCAGAAGTCCGCCATGCGAGAGCATATCTTTAGCTGTGTCTCTGTGGGCAGAGGGGTATAACATATCAAGACCGTGAGCCAAAACGCCAATAGTGTCAAAACTATTTCTCAGAGCGTTTCGGTGAGCGCAGATGTCAACCCCATAGGCTAATCCGCTTACGATGAGCACATCAGGACACAACTCTTTTAGGTCTTGGCAAAATTTTGTAAGGATGTCTTGGCCGTATGCTGTGCAATGACGTGTACCTACAATAGACACAATGCGACGTTGGTTGAGGTCAGCGTTGCCGCGATAGAAAAGCACAATAGGCGCATCATCGCAGTCGCGTAGACGTTCTGGATAATCGTCACATGCCATCGTCAATGGACGAATGGCATGTGCGTTATCAAATTCTAATTCAGCCTCTGCATGATGCAAGGCTTCGGAAACATCGCTTAGTGCATGAACTAATCTTGGAGAAGCATCGCTGATAACATCCTTAATGTTATTGCGATTCTCCATGATAGCTGTTGCCGAACCAAGCTTGCGATATAGTTGTAAGCATGTGGCAATGTTGAAATAGCTAATGCGGGTCAACGCTATAGCGTAGAGAGTTTCCTGTGAAAAAGACATTTTTATATCCTTATATTATTATGCGTGCAATAATATGGTTTATGATATTATTGCACGCAATATATAATCATGCATGTACTATTGCCATGCGTGCATCTCGCCGAGGAAGAAGAGTAGTGAGTAACCGAGCACCAAACCTATGATACCCATTGTCAAACCAATCTTCATCATCTCGTTCTGTTTTACTAAGCCTGTTGAGTGAGCAATGGCATTTGGAGGTGTAGATATAGGCAGTGTCATCGCTACCGATGCTGCTACAGCTATACCGATGAGTACAGTCGGTGTACCACCGATGCTCTCGAGTGAGTCGCCCATACCCTTACATACAACGGCAAGGATAGGCACAAGGAGTGCTGCTGTCGCAGTGTTCGAGATGAAGTTTGAAAGTATGTAGCAGATAAGACCAGAAGCAAGCAGAATGGCTACTGGAGACCACGAACCGAATGGGATGCTCTTGATAACATTTTCTGCAAGTCCAGACTCGTTGAGTGCAAGTCCGAGTGCGAAACCACCGGCTACCATCCAGATAACACTCCAGTTGATTTCTTCCAAGTCGCGTGCTTTGATGACACCTGTGAATGCAAACACTACGATAGGCAACATAGCAACGGTGTTAGATCCAACACCGGTCCAGCGGTCGCAGATCCACAACAATACAGTAACGATGAATGTTCCGGCAACTACCATTGTGCGCCAGTTGTGCTGCACTTCGCCTTCTATCTCAAGTTCGATGGTCTTCTTCTTGAACGGGAAGAACTTCTTCAGTAAGAACCAACCAATAAGAAGCAATATCACGGTGAGTGGAAGCATATACATCATCCATTCGCCGAAACCAATACCAAGGTTCAGACCTGTTGGTGAGTTCAAATATTTCAGTGCGATAGCGTTAGGAGGTGTGCCGATAGGAGTGCCCATACCCCCGATGTTGGCAGCCACGGGGATAGAGAGTGTCAAAGCAACTCGTCCTTTACCTTCTGGGGGAAGAGCCTTGAATACGGGGGCAAGGAAAGTGAGCATCATCGCTGCTGTAGCGGTGTTGCTGACGAACATAGAGAATACACCAGTGATGAGGATGAAGCCGAGTAGTACGTTCTCGCTCTTATTGCCGAAAGGTTTGAGCAGTGTACGTGCTAAGAGCACATCAAGTCCTGACTTCGTTGCTGCGATAGCAAGTATGAAGCCACCGAGGAAGAGGATGATGATAGGGTCGGCGAATGTAGCCATTAGTGCGCTGTGGTCAAGCAGTTCTTCTTTTTCAATGCCTGATCGGAAGAAGTGGAACGCATTGTCTGATGTTGTGAAAAGCAGTAAGCCGATGAGCGACACGGATGTTGCCCAAGGCGAAATGGCTTCTGTCACCCACAGTATTGTTGCCAATGCGAACACGGCAATAATGCGTTGCTGGATAACGGTGAGACCTTCGATTCCGAAACTGCTTGTCGGCAGATTCCATAGCACAATTGTTACAAGAACTGCTAAAGCAAAGAGTAGGGCGTTTTTCTTGCTAAAGTCTCCTTTAAGGAGATTTCTCTTTTCTGTTGCCATAAAGTTTTTTGTCGGTTAGGTTAATTTATTAAGTTGTTAGTTATTTCGCAAAGTTAAGCAAAATAAATTCTCTACCAAAACTTTTCGAAAGTTTTTAATACAAAAAGCCGCTCCATATATGATGGAACGGCTTTTATAAGTGTTCAAATTAGTCGTTATTGAATTTCTCACGCGCCTTTCTTAAAATCTCAGACACGCTTGCAACCTTCTTATTCGATTTTTGCCATTGTTGCTTACGCTCTTCGTAGTCGCGTCGTTGGCGTTCAAGAAAATTGTCTGCCATTGGCGTGTTTATTTGAATTTGCTATAGATGACAGTGATGTTTATAGCTCCATTGCGATTGTTACTACCGCCTACCAGTTTTGTACTTGCAATTGACATATCGTGGGTTATGTTTGTTAGCTCACCCGATGTGTTTTTTGTAACAGTAACAGGTATTATCACCACCTTATTCCAATCTTCTTTTGAGCGATTTTCGCCCATATAGCGTACTAAGCTACCTATATTGTTGAAGGTGTACTGGTTCGTCGTGCTGCTATATGTAGCAAGGAACGATGTTTTATAGTTTGCCACCTGCTTGTTCTCGAAAAAGCTATACATCTCTGCCTTCGGAATCATCAGCAACGTAGTAGGTGCATTCAGCGCATAATCGCCATTTGCGATTGGATTGATGCGTGTCAAACTGACCTTTGCGGTGTTGATTGTATCGTTCTCATGTCCTTGCAATATGTCGTCTACAGGGATTGTCATTTCGGTGAATATGCCTGCTGGCGATTTGATGTATGTGCATGTGTCCTCTTCGGCGAGTCGCTTAATAGCGGCTTTGTCGTTGATGATATTCGTTGTTTGCAACACTTCCTCTGTGCCGGGGAATGAAGCCGAAGAGATAATGACTGTATCTCGTTTGGTGCCGTCTGATTTTGTTGTGGTTGTCTTGTGTCTGAAGTAGACATTCAACTGGCTCAGATATATGTGCGCCATAGCTCCAAGTCCGCTTTGAATCTTAAAGTAGAAACCAGGTGTAACCTTATTTATAAAGGTGTAGGCATCCTTAAAGTCCTCTTTGTGGTCATAGAACTGATTGATAAGCTCTGTACCGAACGAATCGTTAAGCGGAATACATATTGACTTGATGTAGTCTGAACCATTACGTACAGATGCGTCTACATTTAGGTCTGTAAGCGTGTAAACCTTATTGACAGCAGTGCTTTCGTCCACAAATCCCTCCTTCTTTGGGTCAAAGTTCGAATAGTAGACCTTTTCGGGGATGGGCGCAGACAATTCGTAAGCTGTCAATTTCATAGGTGCTAATGAGTCGCCATAGAATTCCTTATAGTAAAGGCGTATGTCGCAAGAGTCTGCTTTGATTTGTCCTTTGTTGGCTATCTTTACGCTATCCTTGTTCGGAAATTCAAATCCTTCGGGCATGTAGAACTGTGTCATAAAGTCGCTACTAAGGTATGCACCTGTTTCCAGATCACGCACCTTACCAATATAGCTGGTGTATGTTCTTGCCAAAACCGAGTCTGCAACAATTGAGCGTGTTTTTACTTCAAAGGTATCAGTAACTATATTCAAGTTGTCGCTACCATCAATGAGCGTACCACTGCCGATGTCGCCAGTGGTATCGTCACACGATGTGAATATTAAGGTGGCAAGCATGATACTTGCCAAATATTTTAGCTTCATATTCAAAATTGATTAATTTGAATTCTCCACTCTACAGCTTCTCGTAGAAATCTCTGTAGGCTTCAGTATAGTTTTCTCCTGGATATTTTAATATAGGCAGGCCCTTGCTCTCGGCGTATGCCATCAATTCTGGATTGGCGTTTTCTTCTGCTTCAATTACGGCATCGCTATTATCTATCGCCAACTTGCAGAACTCCATAAAATCGAAGTCGTCCTTGTAGTCACTAAGACTATCTACAGTGATGTTCTTGAACTCAAGGCAATTTTTGAAGTTGTCGCCGATGTTCTTAGACAAACCATCCTTGAATATTGATGTAACAATTTTGGTGTCGGTGAAGGTCGGCTCGTCGTTGTATGCAGCTTTGACGAAAAGTGGTACGATATATGACATCCAACCCTGACAATGTATTATTTCTGACGACCATCTGAGCTTCTTTACAGTTTCCAGTACGCCACGTGCGAAGAAAATAGCTCTCTCGCCGTTGTCGTCGTATTCCTCACCATTCTCGTCAAGAGCCATCTTACGCTTCATAAAGTAGTCGTCGTTATCGATGAAATACACCTGAAGGCGTGTTTGTGGGATAGACGCAACCTTGATTATCAGCGGATGATCGGTGTCGTCGATGACAAGGTTCATTCCTGAAAGGCGGATTACCTCATGAAGTTGTCCTCTGCGCTCGTTGATATTTCCCCATTTGGGCATGAACGTGCGAATTTCAAAACCTTCTTCCTGCATTTTGGTTGGAAGGTCTCTTCCCATGATTGAGAGTGCTGTTTCGGGAACATACGGAGCAATCTCCTGATTGATAAAAAGTACTTTCTTTGCCATGCTTTGATATTTAATATGTGCGTAGTTTGCGTTACTTATGGTTTTGTTCGTCAAAGTGTACGCATAAGCACAAGTGCAAAGTTACAAAAAAAAACTCAGAAAACGCTTGTTTTCTTTGCTTTACCCCATTTATGAGCTTGTTTTTTTAATGTAATTCTTTCTTATTAAGAATTTATTGCACAATAAGTTGTGTTTTTAGGAAGAATGTGAGTGGGGTAGTTGTTGTGGTTGAAGCAGTATGATTATAAAACAATAAATCCCAAGAACTGGTGCTCTTGGGATTTATATGTGTCTTGTGACGGAATTTTCGTTGATTAAGCCTCAGCTGGAGCTTCCTCTGTAGCCTCTGCGTTAGCAGCAGCCTCTGCTTCTGCCTTTGCAGCAGCCTCTGCAGCCTTCTTCTCAGCTACCTTCTGAGCGATAGCCTCGTTGAGTTTCTTCTCTGCCTCGAGCTCCTTAGCAGCAGCCTCTGCCTTAGCCTTAGCCTCGTTCTCGCGTACGGTGTCCAAGCCCTTCTGCTTGTCTGCCTTCCATGCGTCGAACTTCTTCTGTGCTGTAGCCTCATCGAATGCGCCCTTCTTAACGCCACCGCGGAGGTGCTTCATAAGATAAACGCCCTCGCCCTTGAGGATGTTGTGAGCTGTTGCTGTTGGCTGTGCGCCTGTTTCTACCCAATAGAGTGCACGGTCGAAATCCAAATCTACAGTAGCAGGATTGGTGTTAGGGTTGTAAGTACCAATCTTCTCAGTAAATCTACCATCACGTGGTGCTCTTGCGTCAGCGATTACGATACGATAAAAAGCGTAGCTCTTACGACCGCCGCGCTGAAGTCTGATCTTTGTTGCCATTGTTTAAAATTTAATTTTAATTTGTGGTTTGAATTATGCTACTATCTCGTAATAGCGACTGCAAAGGTACTAAGTTTATTTTGAATGTCGAAATGTTTTTCTGCTTATTTTCGTTCTAAACAGCAGATAATAGCCTCTTTTACAAGAAAAAAGGATACATAGTCTCGCTTTTTGTGCGAAATGCTACATATCCTTTCTTCTTGTGGTGTTACTTTTCGTTCTTTTCTACTTTGTTTCTATCTCTTCTTTCATATCGATAAACTGGCGTTTGTTGTCGTAGAATTCGTACTGCAGGAACGCAAGTTTCTGTGATGGAACGATATGTACGCCCAATCCGTATTTCATCTGCCACTTTCTCTTCAACGAGACGAGTCCCTTGTTGATGTAGGCAGCCACGTATGGGTGTACGTGAAGATAGAATGTCTTTATTCCAATCTTGTTGACAAGCCTGTCAATCTTACTTTCCAGTTGGTCGGTGAAAATAATGCTCGACTTAATCTTTCCCTTTCCGAAGCAGGTGGGGCATATCTCTTCCACATTCACATCCATAGCAGGACGGACACGTTGGCGCGTAATCTGCATTAGTCCGAACTTACTTAGGGGTAGAATATTGTGGCGAGCGCGGTCTTTCTGCATGTTTTTGCACATACGCTCGTAGAGCAGTTGGCGGTCTTCGGCGAGGTTCATGTCAATAAAGTCGACCACGATGATGCCTCCCATATCGCGCAGGCGCAGTTGGCGTGCCAACTCATCGGCTGCTCCGAGGTTTACGTCGAGAGCATTTGCTTCTTGACCGTTGTCCGAATGTGAGCGGTTGCCGCTATTCACGTCTACAACGTGCAGTGCTTCTGTGTGTTCAATAATCAGGTAAGCACCATGTTTGTAGTTGACGGTTTTGCCGAAGCTGGATTTAATTTGCTTCGTGACGTTGAAATTGTCGAAGATGGGAACTGTTCCTGTGTATAACTTAACGATGTTTGCTTTCTCTGGGGCGATGAGTGAAACATAGTTTTTTACTTCATGGAAAACATTTTCGTCGTTGACGTATATGTTTTCGTAGGTTGGATTGAACAAATCTCTTAATAGGGCTACAGCTCTACCTGTCTCTTCGAAGATCAACTGTGGACGTTTTTGAGTTTTCTGCACCTTTATGAGTGCGTCCTCCCATCTTTTTGTCAGAACTTTGAGTTCTGCATCCAGCTCTGCTACGCGTTTACCCTCAGCTACCGTTCTCACAATAACACCGCAATTCTTTGGCTTGATGCTATTGATGAGTTGCTTTAGTCGTGCGCGCTCTTCTCCGCTTTTGATTTTTGTCGATACCGAAACTTTATCGCCGAAAGGCATGAGTACTAAGTAGCGTCCTGCGAAGCTAAGTTCGCCCGTGAGTCGTGGACCCTTTGTTGATATAGGTTCTTTCACGATCTGAACCAATACCTCTTGTCCTACTGTTAGTGTGCTCTGTACGCTTCCGTCCTTTCTGAGGTCGGGCTGCTTTGTAGCCTTGGCAAAAGGGTAAAGTTTCTTTCTGTCACTTTGTACCTGTCTGAGGTACTTCTCGTAAGAATTGAATTGGTTGCCTAAATCAAGATAATGGAGAAAGGCATCACGTTCGTAGCCCACGTCAACAAAACTTGCGTTCAGTCCAGGCATGAGCTTCTTTACTTTTGCAACATAGATGTTTCCAACAGAGAATGAAACAGACCTTGGCTCAGTCTGATATTCCACGAGTCGCTTGTCTTCAAGCAACGCGATGGAGATTTCATTCTGTTGTACATCGATTACAACTTCGCTGGTCATTTCTCTTTTGTTTTTCTAATTTAGGAACTTTCTTTAAATAATGATATAAAAGCATGGGGGCGCATCAAAATTATTGCTGATGCAATGGGTTTTTGACGCGCCCCCATATCGGAACTGACCCTTATGGGCAGGCTTTCTTACTTGCTCTTATGTCTGTTCTTGCGTAATCTCTTTTTACGCTTGTGAGTAGCCATCTTGTGTCCCTTTTTTTTCTTTCCGTTTGGCATAGCTTTAAATTTTTATTGTTTAATATTAATATTAATGATGTATTCTCTTTTTGTTCAAATGAATGTTGGTCAATCCTTACTTCTCCATTGTGGCGTTCTTCATCTCCTCAATGAAGCACTTCGCCGGTTTGAAGCTTGGCTGGTCGTGTGCGCCGATTTTCATTGTTGTCTTCTTGAGTATGTTTCTCGCTGTTTTAGCGGCGCGATGCTTAACGATGAAACTTCCAAATCCACGCAGGTACACATTCTCTTTCTCTGTCAACAAACTGTTTTTGATATTTTCCATGAAGCTTTCTACGACTACTGATACGTCTTTTTTCTGTAATCCGGTGCTTTCTGCAATCTTGTTGATGATATCTGCTTTAGTCATTTGAATGTATTATATTATTATTTCTTTTGTTATTACCTTTTTCTAAGGACGTGCAAAGATACAAGTTTTTCGTGTTATACGAAAATTTCTTAGTAACTTTTTTGTGTTATATCATAATATTTGCCCTCCGAACTCATTAATTTTCACGTTGTTAAGCATCGGATGGTGGGCGTGGTAGGGCTAATTGTCGAAAACTACAACTTCGTTTCGGGCACAATGGCGAAGAATTCGGCATCTTCAGCTGTGCGGTTTTCTGCGCTGTGGGTGTGTCCGCATGGGCAGTAGTGAACCTCTCCGGCGTGCACGGTCTCTTCTGTTCCGTCGCATACGAAGGTGATTTCACCTTTTATTATATACATCACCTCGCAGTTGCCTTCGTGTGTGTGCATACCAATCGAGCTGCCTGCTGTCAGTGTGTTACGCATTATCTTCACTTTACCATCGTCGGCAGCGCGCATGATAAGTGTGCCGTTGCCACCTTTGAAGTTCTCGACTACCTTTTCTTCTGTTTTTTCAAAATCGATAATCATATTGTACCTCCTTTTTTAGAATTATTATGCATGATGTTTTGCTTGCTTTTTCTTTATGAGCACGTTTAGCGAGCATATTATCGTTGCTACGACGATTAGTCCCAATGCTATTTCTTCGGCTGATTTCACGGCTGTTGTTAGCTGCCATCCGGCTGCAATGCCGAGGAACAATCCTCCGTCGCTTGAGAGGAAGTAGGTACTTTCGGCTGTAGAGCGTTGACAGTGGTCGCAGCTACCGAGCAGTTTGTAGAGTTGCTCTGACGAGCTGAGTGCTATGCCGAAGCCGAAGAGCGTGGGCTTTAGGGTGCTGTCCAGAATGTCGTCGTGTGCGAACATTGTGAGAATAGCTATTATCGCCAATGTGTTTCCTACGGCAGAAGCGAAGCGTGCGTTCCTGATGGCTGGTATGTGTAGCGCACATGCAGCCAAGAAAAAGCCTACCATCACCGATGTGCAGAACTCTATCGTTAGGCGTGTGGTCATCACTATGCCGAGCGAGGCGGTGATAAGTGCTATCACAAGTGCTATTGTTGCGCCACGTGGCAGGAAGAAACGGTCGATAGAAACTAAATGCACACCTTCTTCTGGTGCACGGAATGGGAACTTTACGCACATTACGAGCACGGCTGAAGCGAGCGACATGGCTGCTCCAACGATGTAGAACAGTGAGCCACGCAGCTCTTCGCGCAATAGTAAGGCGAGTATCGGACCTATTATCACCGTTAGGCGTGCTATCCATATAGCCGTGTAGTTGGCATCGGTGCGATGACACGATTCTGTTTTGTCTATCAGAAGCGTACACGAGAGTACACGCTTGGCTGTGCCGAAAACAGCTCCGCTTGCGAAGCAGATTGCTAATAGTGTGTATTCTTCTATCTCGCGTACTATCGGTTGCTCTTGAAATTCAAAAGCAGAGAGTCCGAGAATTGTAGCACCGAGGCATATTGCCGATACGAGGAATACCTTGTTGCGTCGGTAGTTTTGTATTAACCAACTGCCGAAAAAGCCTGATATACAGACTCCTATAATGAAAGTAACGATTGTGAAACTTGCCAAACAGCTGCTTGCGTGCTCCTCTGTTGTGAGACGGAGCGGTAGTAGCGGTATTGTCATGTAGCACGATATGCACAACAATAGCTCGGCTATTGTGAGCAGCGTGAATTCGCGGTTCCACAGTCGGTTGTACGTGGGTGTGTATTGAGTGTCCATGTCTTAGTATGACTCGTTCTCGTTAGGGAAGTCCGACGACTTTACGTCTGCTACATATTTGCCTACGGCGTCGGTTATGATAGAGTGAAGGTCAGCGTACTGGCGCAAGAACTTCGGCTTGAAACCTTTGTTCATGCCGAGCATATCGGCATATACAAGCACTTGTCCATCGCACTTATTGCCTGCTCCGATGCCAATAATCGGGCATTTTATGATTGCGCTTACTTTCTCGGCAAGGTTTGCAGGTATCTTTTCAAGTACAATGCTGAAGCATCCTGCTGCCTCAAGTGCCTTTGCGTCAGCGATGAGTTTCTCGGCTTCTGCTTCTTCCTTTGCGCGCAAACCGTAACCGCCAAACTGGTGAACGCTCTGCGGTGTTAGTCCGAGGTGTCCGCATACGGGGATGCCTGCAGCCACTATCTTGCTTATCATAGGGGCTATCTCTGCTCCGCCTTCGAGCTTTACACCGTCTACGCCCGCCTCTTTCATGATGCGCACGGCGTTGCGTATGCCGTCTTCTTCTGAAATCTGGTAGCTGCCGAAAGGCATATCGCACACTACGAAGGCGTGTTCTGCGGCGCGAGCCACGGCGCGAGCGTGGAAAATCATCTCGTCAACGGTGATAGGGAGTGTTGTAGCATTACCGTGCATCACGTTCGATGCAGAGTCGCCTACAAGTATGGTGTCGATACCTGCTTGGTCGAGGAGGGATGCAGTGGTGTAATCGTAGGCTGTGAGCCATGAGATTTTCTCACCACATTTCTTCATTTCAAAAAACAGGGGTGCAGTTACTTTCTTCTTACTTGAGCTTAAATATTCTGCCATTTCTAAATGTTGTTGTATTTCAAATATCGGGCAAAATTACAACATTTTGTGTAAATGGCAAAACGAACACCGCTTTATCTGCACTTTTTGTACCATTCGTTGAGGTTTGCGCGTGGCACTCCGAGACGCACCATAGCATCCAAGTCCTCACGTGCCTCCTTCTTTCGGTTGGTCAGAAGGCGTATGTTTGCACGGTTTAGGCGGTAGTCGGTGTTTGTCGGCTGTAGCTCTATGGCGCGCGAAAAATCATATTCTGCCGGTGTGTACATCTTGCGTTCCAACTCTATTCCGCCGCGTGCAGCGTATGCCACGGCGTTGTTCGGGTGTTGCGCCACCAGCATGTTTATCTGGTTGAGTGCTTCAGTCGGTCGGTTGTCCTTCTGGTTGAGCAGCGCAAGCCCAAGCATAGCCTCAAAATGTCCGGGCACGATGCGCAGCAGGTTCTCGTAGTCGAGGCGTGCAAACTTGTATCTGCCCTGGCGTTCGTTCACGTATGCGCGGTAGAATAGGGCGGCAATGTTGCGCTCGTCGCATTTCAGCACAAAGTCGTACTCCTCCTGGGCATATCGCCATTGCTCCAGTTCGATGTTCCAAGCCGCCTTTTTCATGCGTAGCTCAAGCGAGTCGGGGTGGAACGCCAATACCTGCACCGCTGCCGAAAGACTATCGCGCAGGTCGGAGCGTGTCTGTGCGGTGGTGTTGTGTGCGATTGCAATACCCAGTATAAGTGTTATAATCAGTTTTCTCATATACATATATATAATAATGTGTGTATTATCGGTCTCCGGTTGCAGACCTTTTGGAGCGTTTGCGCCAAGGCTTCGGGAAACTCGCTGCGAAATTATACAGAATAATTCATGCGTGCAAGTTTTTTATACATTGTTGTTTTGTTGTGTAAAATAATTAAGTTTATTTGTCGTTTCTTCGGTTTCTTGCATCGTGCTCCGTCCGCCGCCCGATCGGTTTCCGTCCGCCACCCGGTCAGATTGCGTTCGCCGCCCGATCAGATTGCGTTCGCTGTCCTGTCCGTTTGCTTGTCTTGATGTTTTATGGGGAAAATACTAAGCACTTATAGGGTAAATCCTATGCTCTTATATGAAAAATCCCTTGCTTTTATGTTTTCTTTGGCGTAATTTTGCAATATCGAAAAATAATAGTTAATAACTTAACAGCTTACGATTATGAAAAGATTAGTATTGACACTCGCCGTAGCTCTCGTAACGGCACTCTCAGCAAGCGCACAGCGACTCGCCAATATTCAGGTGGAGGCACGTTTTATAACCGACAAGATGGTTCTTGAACTGGGACTCTCAAATGTGCAGCGCAACAACATCATGCAGCTCAACCTCAGCTATCTCGATGCCATCAACAGCTATCGCGACATAAACGGCAAGGCATGGAAGCACCGCAACAAGGAGTTGCGCAGAATGATGAGCGACCGCCAATGGAAACGCTACAAGGAGTCTTATTACTTCTATCAGCCTATCGACTGGCGCAGCAACGCTTACGTACACAATATCTATGCAAAATATCCGAACAGAGTGGTTGTCGTACACGAGTCGAAGCCCTGTAAGCACCATAAGCACTACAAGTCGTGCAAGCCATGCAAGCATCATAAGTATGACAAGCATGACAAACACCATAAGCATGACAAGCACCATAAGCACGACAAACACCATAAGCACGACAAGCATCGTAAATACGATAAGGACGACCGGTATGAGAAGCACCCGTTCGGAAGCCGCCGTTAGTGGCATTAGTGACAATCAAGTGTTGCGGAGATGTTCCGCCTCAGCAATATGGGGTGTGGTTAGTGTAAGAATTGTTAAAAGAATACACGAAACAACTCTTGGTTTATACATAATAATTAACTTTGAATTCTTAATGGCGCAGAGTGGCGTAAATCCTCTGCGTTTTAATGTTAGTATGAACCAATAATCTTGTAATATATGACTTGTTTCAAAGGTCAGTTTCTTCTGACTGCCACTGTCGTAACTCCACTATTGTTCGCAGCGACCGGGGCGACAGCCCAGACCGCAAAGCGTTTCGTGGTGAAGGGCGTAGTGGCTGATGCCGCTACTAAGGAAGGCGAGCAGTACGCCACCATGAAAATCACATCGCAAACCGACTCTACATCCACCGCCGCACTTGCTGTGTCGGAGGCAGACGGCTCTTTCAACATGACTCTGAAGAAGGCGGGCAGCTATCGCCTCTTTGTCAACGCAATGGGCAAGCAGCCCATCTTGCGCAACTTCGTCGTGTCTGATAGCAAGCCCGTAGCCGCGTTCGACACATTGTATATAAAGGATGCTTCGCACGTGCTGGGTGCCGTGGAGATAGTGGCGCAGAAGCCGCTCGTGAAAGCCGACATCGACAAAATTACGTACGACATAGAGGAGGACCCCGATTCGAAGACCAACAACATACTGGAGATGTTGCGCAAGGTGCCGATGGTGACGGTAGACGGCGATGGCAATATCAAGGTGAACGGCAGCTCGGGTTTTAAGGTGTACGTCAACGGACGACCCAACAACATGATGTCGAAGAACCCGAAGGAGGTGCTGAAGAGTATGCCGGCATCTTCGATAAAGAAGATAGAGGTGATAACCAACCCCGGTCCGAAGTACGACGCGGAGGGCGTGGGCGGCATCCTCAACATCGTGACCGTGGGCAAGGGCATCGAGGGCTACACCGTTACGACGAACGCCGGTGTGTCGAACACTGATACTGATGCCAGTGTGTATGCTACGGTGAAGCAGGGCAAGTTCACCGTCAGTGGAACCTACTCGTACAACTACTACGATATGCGTAATATGCATAGCGACTTTAGCAGTCTGTTCACGGGTGACCCTGCCACGCCTTCTGCTTCTGACCGCTATGCTACGAGCGACAGCCGTTCGTATAACCACTCGCATTCGGGCAACTTCGAGGCGAGCTACGATGTGGACACGCTGCGACTCGTGACAGCCTCGTTCGGCATCTGGACAAACAAGTCGAACGCGCACAGTCTGTCAAGAAGCAACGCCATATCGCCCCTGTCTGGCGCAACGCTCTATTCGTATGCCAACGGCGGGCGCAGCGTCTCTGACAATATGTATCTCTATGGCAACCTCGACTATCAGCGCCTGTTCAAGCTGAAAGGTCGTATGCTCACCTTCTCCTACAAGATAAACGGGGGCACCAATGGCGGCGACAACTATTCGTCTTATGATGTGGCTGAAGCTACCGACGAGTGGCTGCCGTTTGTGAAGCGCTTGTCTGACGAGCATACTGAAAGCAGCGGACGAAGCATGGAGCACACGTTGCAGGTAGACTATACCACGCCTATCGGCAAGGCGCACAACGTGGAGGTTGGTGCAAAATATATATTGCGTGACAACCGTTCGGATGACGACCGTTATGTGCGTCCGAACAGAACCGACGGCGAATACACGTTCGACGAACAGTATTCTTCGCACTATCGTCACGAGAACGACATCCTCGCCGCTTACTTGGGTTACGGCTTAAGATTAGGCAATCTGTCGGGACGACTTGGCGCACGCTACGAGCACACGTTCCAGAAGATAAAGTATGAGTTGGGCGAGGGCGAAAACTTCTCTACCGGGTTCGACGATGTGGTGCCGTCGGCAAGTCTCGGCTACCGCATAAACGACGAGAACAATCTGCGATTCGGCTACAATATGCGTATATACCGACCGGGCATCTGGTCGCTCAATCCGTATCTCAACCAGACTAACCCCGAAGCGCTACAGCAGGGTAACCCTAATCTGGTGAGCGAGAAGAACCACAACGTGCAATTGACCTACAGCTACTTTGCTGCTAAGTTCTCCGTTAGTTGCACCATGCGCTACAGCTTCACGAACAACAATATTTCAAGCGTTACGTCGCTCGTGGAGGACAACACTATCGAGAGCGTGAAGAATCCGACGGGCAAGCTCGTCAGCTACACTACGTACCGCAACATCGGACGCACACAGACCGCGTCGTTGTCGAGCTATGTCAATTGGAACATTTTCAAGAACACACGCCTGACCATGAATCTGTGGGGCGATTATTCCGACTACAACGACCGTCAGCAGCTGCACAATTATGGCTATTACGGTTCGGCGTATGTAGGTGTGCAGCAGACGCTGCCTAAGAATTGGAGAGTGAATTTAGGTTTCTATGGCTGTACAAGTAATCCTGGTCTTCAATCGAAGACAGAGGGTAGGTACAACTATAACTTGAATGTGCAGAAGTCGTTCCTCAGGGATAGGCTCAACTTCAACTTGTATGCAAGTAATTTCCTTGATGCAAAGCGCCATTATAAATCGACTGTCACTGGTGCGAACTTCATAACGCGTAGCGACTCGTCGTATAATCCGTGTAGCGTCGGCATAAACGTAAGTTGGCGCATCGGCGAATTGTCATCGGGTGTAAAGAAGGTGGCACGATCTATCTCTAACGACGACGTTAAAAGCGCGGAAGGTGGTGGAAAGTAAGCCTATTCCACCATCTCGCGTCTCTTAGTCTCTTTCAGGCGTTGTTTCACTTCGTCGGGCGACACCGTGCCGGTTATCAAGCTTTTCACCCACACGCTGAGGGCGAAGCAGACAATGGTGATAACCGCACTCACAATCCATTTGAGCAGCTCGTTCTGCAGCGGCACGTTGTTTATAGACACGATGCCTGCCACCACGGGTATGCCAAACAGAATGAGGTCGGCACCGGAGTGTATCTTGAAATTCTCTTTCGCATGGCGATACTCGTCGTTTTTCTCGAGTATCGTCATGCGATTTTCTTTCCAGTAGGTTTCAAATTCCTTGTCAGTCATGCTATTGTACTTTTGTCATGTGATAGCCAAGGCTGCGCAACTCTACGGCAATACCCATCAGATACATCTGGTGAAGTGCTGCTACAAAGGTGCGGAACGCCTCTTTTGATCCTGCCTCAAGGCGCATACGGCAGAGCTTGGTGTAGGTGCGTGCAGCGCATTCGCCAACCACGTTGTTCACCACTTCGTGCTCTTTAGCATCGAGGCACAGCACCTTCTCGCAGATATAGTCGTCCATGTGGTCGAAGTCGATGCGGTCGCGCAGATAGGCGTAGAGGTCGGTCACCTTCGAGTAGATAGACCATTCCACGTCCCAATACTTTGCGAGTGCCATGCCTACGTACATTATCCAACCGAACGCCACACGCGGATATTCGCCGTTGAACTCGCGTATGGCATCGGGCATGTAGCTCTGAGCTATTGGCTGCCACAACTCTTCGAGGTCGGGAGCTTCCGGCAGACGCTCATCAATCATGTCTACAGAGAGTAGAAACTGATGGAGGTCGTCGCGGAAAAGCTGCTCCTTGTCTTCGTTGTTTGTCATGCTCATGTCGGTTTACATCTTGTTGAGAGCCTGCTTGATATCGTCGAGGATGTCCTCAGGGTCCTCAATGCCTACAGAGAGACGGATAAGGTCGGGCGCGATGCCTGCCTCGCGCAGCTGCTCTTCGGAGAGCTGACGGTGGGTGTGGCTTGCTGGGTGGAGCACGCATGTGCGAGCGTCAGCCACGTGGGTCACGATGTTAATCATGTCGAGCGAGTCCATGAAGCGGATAGCAGTCTCGCGGTCGCCCTTCAGTCCGAACGCTATTACGCCACAAGAACCATTGGGCAGATATTTCTGTGCAAGTTCATGGTACTCGTCACCCTGCAGACCGCAGTAGTGTACCCATGCCACACGCTCGTCAGCCTTTAGGAACTCGGCAACACGCTGTGCGTTCTCGCAGTGCTGCTTCATGCGCAGGTGGAGCGATTGCAAGCCGAGGTTGAGGATGAACGAGTTCATCGGAGCTGGGATAGAGCCAAGATCGCGCATGAGCTGAGCCACGAGCTTTGTGATGTAGCCCATCTTGCCGAACGCCTTCACGTAGGTGAGTCCGTGGTAGCTTTCGTCGGGAGTGCAAAGACCTGGGAACTTCTCGGCGTTAGCCATCCAGTCGAAGTTGCCACTGTCTACAACTACGCCGCCGACCTGGCTCGCTGTGCCGTCCATGTACTTTGTTGTACTGTGGGTTACGATGTCTGCGCCCCATTCAAATGGGCGACAGTTGATAGGTGTAGCGAAGGTGTTGTCAACAATGAGAGGTACACCATTCTTGTGAGCGATGCGTGCGAACTTCTCGATGTCGAGCACAGCACAACCAGGGTTGCTGATTGTCTCACCGAATACAACCTTGGTGTTCGGGCGGAATGCCTTCTGTATTTCTTCCTCAGATGCGTTCGGATTAACGAAAGTGCACTCTATGCCGAGCTTCTTCAATGTTACGCCGAAGAGATTGTATGTTCCGCCGTAGATTTCGTTAGATGTTACAATGTGGTCGCCAGCCTCGCAGATGTTGAATACAGCGTAGAAGTTGGCTGCCTGACCAGAACTGGTGAGCACTGCGCCTACGCCACCTTCAAGTTGCGCAATCTTATTGGCTACAGCGTCATTTGTAGGGTTCTGCAATCGTGAGTAGAAATAGCCCTCCTTCTTGAGGTCGAAGAGCATAGCCATTTCCTCTGAATTGTCGTACTTGAATGTAGTACTCTGTATGATTGGTACCTCAATAGGTTCGCCATTCTTTGGCTTGTAACCGCCCTGCACACAAAGTGAAGCGGTGCGAAGTTTCTTTTCCATGTTCTTATTTGTTGATTATAATTAATGTGTGATTTATATATCCTTTTACTTTTTTACTCTTTTACTTTTTTACTTTTATCAGACTTTCATAAGGTTGCTCATCACCATATCGCTAACGAAAAGTCCTTTGCGTGTGAGTCGCAGATGGTCATCGGTGAGCTCGAGAAGTCCGCCGTCAATATCGTTCTTGGCTGAACGCAGAGCATAGCTGCGATACTCCGGTTTCAGACGCATCAGGTCTACACCTTCGCATGTACGCATAGCAGTTGTAATGATGTCGTCGTAGTGAGTGTCGTCGTCAATGTGCTCGCTGTCAGACGGCAGTTTGCAACGTTTTATGGTGTCAATATATTCTTTAATGTCAGCAACGTTCCAGCTGCGTGTCAGTAAGTTATACGAGTGGGCAGCTGCTCCAAAACCTAAGTATGGCGTATCGTTCCAATAACTACTGTTGTGTATGGCGCGATAGCCAGGTAAGCAGAAGTTGCTTATCTCGTAATGTTCGTAACCATTGGCTGAAAGCGTGTCCATAAGCATGGTGTACATAGCAAGGCAAGTGTCATCGTCGGCCTGTTTGATTTTGCCGTTTTGAAGCAGCAGATAGAGTGGGGTGCCATCTTCGTACATCAGACTATATGCTGATATGTGATTTGGACGTAGCTTCAAGGCTGTGTTCAAGTCGTTCTGCCAATCATCTAATGTTTCGTCGGGGAAGCCGAACATAAGGTCGATGCTAATGTTATCGATGCCTGCACGCCGGATTGTCTCAACGGCTTTTACGGCTTGCGCAGCGTTGTGGCGACGACGGATGAAGCGCAGGCGTTCGTCGCTGAAGGTCTGCACGCCAAGACTGATGCGGTTCACACCAAGCGTACGTACCGAGGTGATGAGTTCGGGCGTAACATCGTCGGGATTCATCTCCATCGTTATCTCGCGCGTAGTGCAAGGATAAACCTCTTTTATAGTGTTTATGATGCGTGCGATGTCTTCAGTGGAGAGTGTAGAAGGTGTTCCGCCGCCAATGTAAACAGTATCAATCGTACATTCGTTGTCAGGATAAAGGCTGCGTAACTCATCGCTGCGCATACGCATCTCCTTCAAAAGTGCGTCTACGTAGCGAGTACACCAGTCTTTTGCCGTTGTACTATAAAAGCCGCAGTAGATGCAACGGCTCTCGCAAAATGGTATATGTACGTATATTCCTGCTTTCATTCACTATATAATAAGGTGTACATAGTGTCACACTATGTTTTATGGCTACAAATTTACTAATAAGTTTAAAATTTTGATTAGTTTTTGTGTAATTCTTTTGGAAATACCATATAAATATATAATTTAGTAGACGGATAGACACCCGCCCCAAAGTCAATCCGCCTGAATTTATTATTAACCATTTAAAACCTGAAGAATATGAGGGTCTATCAAACAAATGAGATTAAGAACATTGCCCTTTTAGGCAGTGCGGGTAGCGGCAAGACCACCCTTGCCGAGTCTATGATTTATGGTAGTGGTATTATCAAGCGCCGTGGTACGGTGGAAGCAAAGAACACGGTAAGCGACTACTTCCCGGTAGAACATGAGTATGGCTACTCGGTGTTCCCAACAGTGTTCCATGTAGAGTGGAACAACAAGAAACTCAACATTATCGATAGCCCAGGTTCTGACGACTTTATCGGTGGTGCAATCACAGCTCTCAACGTAACCGATCAGGCTGTTATCCTTATTAACGGTCAGTATGGTCCTGAGGTTGGTACACAGAACAACTTCCGTTATACCGAGAAACTTCATAAGCCAGTCATTTTCCTTATCAACCAGTTGGACTCTGATAAGTGCGACTTCGACAATGTCATGGTAAACATGAATGCTATCTACGGCTCTAAGTGTGTTCAGATTCAGTATCCGGTAAGCACAGGTGCAGGCTTTAATGCTATCGTTGATGTGCTCTTGATGAAGATGTACACATGGGGACCAGAAGGTGGTATGCCTACAATCGTTGACATCCCTGCAGAAGAGATGGATAAGGCAATGGAACTCCATAAGCTTCTTGTTGAGGCAGCAGCCGAGAACGATGAGACATTGATGGAGAAGTTCTTTGAGGAAGGAGCTCTTTCTGAGGACGAATTGCGCGAAGGCATCCGCAAGGGACTCGTTACACGTTCTATATTCCCCGTGTTCTGCGTTTGTGCAGGCAAAGATATGGGCGTTCGTCGTTTGATGGAGTTCTTGGGCAATGTAGTACCTTTCGTAAGTGAAATGCCGAAGCTTCACAATACACGTGGTGAGGAAATTGTTGCTGATACAAACGGACCGGAGTCTGTTTACTTCTTCAAGACAGGTTTGGAACCGCATATTGGTGAGGTAAGCTACTTTAAGGTTATGAGTGGCAAGATTAAGTCGGGTGATGACTTGACAAACGCTGATCGTGGCTCAAAGGAGCGTATCGGTCAGATATTCGCTTGTGCTGGTGCGAACAGAATACCAGTGGACGAACTCGTTGCCGGCGATATCGGTTGCACAGTTAAGCTGAAAGATGTAAAGACAGGAAACACCCTCAATGGTAAAGATTGCGAATGGCGCTTTGACTTTATCAAATATCCTAACCCTAAGTTCTCACGTGCAATCAAGGCTGTCAATACAGCAGAAACAGAAAAACTTATGTCGGCATTGCTGCGTATGCATCAGGAGGATCCGACATGGCTCGTCGAGCAGAGCAAGGAGTTGCGTCAGACTATCGTACGTGGTCAGGGCGAATTCCATCTCCGCACATTGAAGTGGCGTCTTGAGAACAATGAGAAGCTCGCTATCAAGTTTGAGCCGACACGCATACCTTATCGTGAGACTATCACAAAGATGTCACGCGCTGAGTATCGTCATAAGAAGCAGTCGGGTGGTGCAGGTCAGTTTGGTGAGGTACACCTCATCGTTGAACCGTATGCAGAAGGAATGCCCGATCCTACATCATACAAGATTAACGGACAGGAGTTTAAGATTAATATCAAGGGTCGCGAAGAGATTAACTTGGAATGGGGCGGCAAACTCGTATTCATCAACTCTGTTGTCGGTGGTGCCATCGACGCACGCTTCATGCCTGCTATCCTAAAGGGTATTATGGAGCGCATGGAGCATGGACCATTGACTGGTAGCTATGCACGTGATGTGCGTGTTATCGTTTATGATGGAAAGATGCACCCAGTTGACTCTAATGAGCTTTCGTTCATGTTGGCAGCACGCAATGCATTCTCGGCAGCGTTTAAGGAGGCTGGTCCGAAGATTTTGGAGCCTATTTACGATCTCGAGGTTTACGTACCGAGCGACTATATGGGTGACGTGATGTCTGATCTTCAGGGTCGTCGCGCGCTCATTATGGGTATGGATAGTGAGGCTGGCTATCAGAAACTTCAGGCTAAAATACCATTGAAGGAGCTCAGCAACTATTCAATCTCGTTGAGTAGTTTGACAGGTGGTCGTGCTTCGTTCACAACGAAGTTCGCAAGCTATGAGCTTGTTCCGAACGATTTGCAGCAGAAGCTTATTGAGGAGCACGCAGCAGAGGCAGAGGAAGAAGAATAATCGATTATTATTTTATAGCAAAGACCGTTTTTGTACACTTTTGTACAAGGACGGTCTTTTTTGCGTTGTATTAATACAATTTAAAAATGTAATGATTTTTTGCCTCTTTGTCTATTTTACAGTAACTTTGCATTTATGAAGAGGATTTTTTACATACATATATATATCATATTAGGACTGTTTTATTCTTGCCCCGTATTTTCTCAAGACAATCTTGTGCAATGCGAAGACACCTGTGCACATGTGCATGGTATCGATTTGAGTCATTATCAAGGCGAGGTGTTTTGGGAAGTAATAGGCAATAATACCAAAATGGCTTATGTCTATCTAAAGGCTACTGAAGGTGGCGATCGTATAGATCACATGTACGAGCAGAATATTGATTTAGCACATAAGTATGACTTGAAGGTAGGGTCGTATCATTTTTTCAGACCAAAGACCGACCTCTCAAAGCAGTTAGAAAACTTTAAGACCCAGTGCCGTCCCAGTCAACAAGATCTGATACCGATGATAGATATCGAAGTAAAGCAAGGGATGAGCACAGAGGCATTCCGCGATTCTGTTGCGAAGTTTCTTGTTATGGTAGAAAAGGCTTATCATCAGAAACCTCTTGTGTACACAGGTACCAATTTCTATAACAAATATCTTGTAGGAGTGTTAGATGACTACAAGTTGATGATTGCGCAATACTCTGCAAATGAACCAATATTGGCAGATGATAAAGACTATATGTTATGGCAGTATACTGGTAAGGGATACATCGATGGCATTAAGGGCTATGTAGATAAAAGTCGCTTTATGGGTAGACATAGTTTGCGCGAACTTAAATACCAAAGACGTTGAGAGTGAAAAGTATATAAATGACAGCTGCATCAGTAGATGAAAGTGTTTAATAGAATAATATAATTAATTTAAAATCATGGCAATAATTAAATGTCCTGAGTGTAATCAGGAAATTAGTGACAAAGCCCCAGTCTGTCCTTCATGTGGAGTACCTATTGCAGGACATGTTACAACTTGCTCGCAATGTGGGTTTACGTATTTTAATAGCAATGCGGAATGTCCACAATGTCATCATAAAACCACAGTTGATAATACTACAATGTGTGGAGACGAGAGTGATTGTAAAGTCAATCAAAAGGCTTCGGGCTTACGCAATAATCGTATTGTAATAGCAGTTGTGTCATTGGTTGTAGTGGTTCTGGGTGCTGTTTTATACGCTTTCTATAGAAATGCTCAAAGCGATAAGGAGGAGTCTGCGTATGAGTTCGCCCTTTCGAGCAACGACCCCCAAGTGTTGCAAAACTATCTGAATACATACACAGATGCGCCTGAAGCTCATCGCGATTCTATTTCTGCACATTTGGAATATTTTGCACAGCTTGACCGCGATTGGACTAATGTTGTTGTTAGTGGTTCAAAAAGCGACTTTCAACGATACATCGAGCAACATCCAAACTCTCCGTTCTGCCAAGTTGCGCAACACAAGATTGACTCTATTGATTGGTCGAGGGCTGATGCGGCGAACACCCTTGAGGCTGTACAACTCTATTTGGAGCAGCATCCTGATGGTGAGCACTTCGATGAAGCTACAGATAAGATGAAAATGCTTAATGCAAACACGGTGACCCCAGAGGATAAAATACTCGTAGGAACAGTGTTTGATGGATTGTTCCAAAGTCTAAACAACCGAGATGAAAATGGATTGATGAATTCATTCAGTCCGCTGATTGCAAAGTTTCTTGGAAAGGCAAACGCCACACGCAGCGACGTAGTTACGTTTATGCACAAAATCTACAAGAGTGACGTGGCTTCGATGAATTGGATGTCGCTTGAGGATTACGCCATAACGAAAAAGGAAGTAGGCGATCAGCAATATGAGTACACTGTTGTCTTCTCTGGGTTGCAGAAAGTGGAACATACAGACAACAGTTCAAGTGAGACAAGATTTCGTTTTAATGCCAAGGTTAATCCTGATGGCAGAATTACGGAGCTGAATATGACAAAGATTTTAGAATAATTTAAGTGAAAAATAAGTGGCGAAAGGTTATTGTTTCATTTATTATAACTAACTTTGTAATATTAATTAGAAACTTAAATTATTAACAACGTTAACATACATTTATATTATGGGAGACAATAGAGAACTCATAAAGCAGTGTGAGGAAAGAGCACAGCAGTGGCTTACCCCTGCTTTCGACGAGGAAACACGTAACGAGGTGAAGGCAATGCTTGAGGCAGAGGACAAGTCTGCACTTATCGATGCTTTCTATCAGAACCTCGAGTTTGGTACCGGTGGTCTGCGTGGCGTTATGGGTGCTGGTACAAACCGTATGAACAAGTACATCGTTGGCATGGCAACACAGGGCTTTGCTAACTATATATTAAAGGCGTTCCCAGGCGAGGAGAACCTTTCTGTTGTTGTAGGTCACGACTGCCGTAACAATTCTCGTCTTTTTGCTGAGACTGTTGCTGCTATCTTCTCTGCAAATGGCATTAAGGCTTATTTGTTCGAGGGACTCCGTCCTACACCAGAGATTTCATTTGCTATCCGCCAGCTCGGTGCGAAAGCAGGTGTGAACGTAACAGCTTCTCACAACCCGAAGGAATACAATGGCTATAAGGCTTATTGGAGCGATGGTGCTCAGGTATTGGCTCCGCACGATAAGGGCATCATTGATGAGGTTAACAAGGTGACTATTGATGACGTTAAGTTTGAGGCTAACTGGGATAAGATTAAGATTATTGGTGGCGAGATGGACTACGACTATATGACAGCTGTTCATTCTGCAATGATTGACCAGGATGTTATCAACCGCCAGAAGGACCTGAATATCGTTTATTCCGCAATGCACGGCACAGGTCGCGTAATTGTTCCTCTCTGCTTGCGTTCATGGGGCTTCCAGAACATAAATGTTGTTCCAGAGCAGATGGTTGTCGATGGTAACTTCCCAACTGTCGTTTCTCCAAACCCAGAGAATGCAGAAGCAATGACATTAGGTATGAAGCTTGGTACAAAGCTCAATGCCGACTTGGTTGTTGCTACTGACCCCGATGCAGACCGTCTTGCTATCGTTTGCCGTGATGATAAGGGCGAATGGATGATTATCAATGGTAACCAGACTTGCATGATGTTCTGCTATTACATCATTGAGAATAAGAAGAAACTTGGTAAGCTGAAGCCGACAGACTTCCTTGTTAAGACTATCGTTACAACAGAGGTGATTGCTGAAATCGCTAAGAAGAACAACGTGGAACTTCGCGACTGCTACACTGGCTTCAAATGGATTGCACGTGAGATTGCTATCTCTGAGGGCAAGCAGGACTACATCGGTGGTGGCGAGGAGAGCTTCGGCTTCCTGCCTTACGACAAGGTTCGCGATAAGGACGCTCCAGCTTCAATCTGCCTTATCTGCGAGATCGCTGCTTGGGCTAAGGACCAAGGCAAGACTCTTTACGACCTCTTGATGCAGATTTATCAGGAGTATGGCTTTAGCAAGGAGTTCACAGTGAACGTAGTTCGCCCGGGCAAGACTGGCGCTGACGAAATCAAGCAGATGATGGCTGACTTCCGTGCCAATCCTCCTCAGGAGTTGGGTGGTAGCAAGGTGATTCTCTGGAAGGACTATCAGGCTCTTACTTCTACAAAGGCTGACGGCACTGTAGAGAAGCTCGATATGCCTACAACAAGCAACGTGCTCCAGTGGTTCTGCGACGACAACACTAAGGTTAGCGTTCGCCCATCAGGTACAGAGCCTAAGATTAAGTTCTATCTTGAGGTTAAGGATCCGTCATTCAAGTGTGCTGGTTGCTACGAGCGTTGCAGCAAGGCTGCCGACGAGAAGATTGAGGCAATCAAGAAGTCGCTTCATCTTGACTAATTAAAACACTGCTTCCTCGGAAGTTGCAATTTGAATATATAATAATAGATAAGTCCACTTAAAGATATGGCCAAATTGGACATTCCTTAAGTGGACTTTATTTTTATCTTTCATCTTTTCAATTCAAATCTTCATATTTTATAATGATGAGAAAGACATTAATTTCTATTATTTTTTTGGCTGCTTGTACCTTACATACCACTACGTATGCCAAGGATTATGCTTCAAAAGTGAATACGCTTATAGGTACCGACTATACCGGTAATACTTATCCTGGAGCACAGGTGCCTTTCGGAATGGTGCAGCTAAGTCCAGACAACGGTTTACCCGGATGGGATCGTATTGCTGGTTATTTCTATCCAGATAGTACGATAGCCGGTTTTAGTCATACTCATTTGTTAGGAACGGGTGCTGGCGATTTGTATGATATCTCGTTTATGCCCGTAACGTTGCCGTACAACGAGGCTGAAGAGCCGTTGGGCATACACTCGCGCTTCTCTCACAAGGACGAAACGGCACATGCAGGATATTACCAAGTGCGTCTAACCGACTATGACATTAACGTAGAGCTAACCGCAACGCCCCGGTGTGGAGTTCAGCGCTATACATTCCCTAATGATGGCAAGGAACGCATGGTCATCTTAGATTTGAACAAGGCGATGAACTGGGACGCAACGGTTGACAGCAAGATAAGCGTTGTTGACTCTTTCACCATTGAAGGCTATCGTTATTCGGATGGTTGGGCTCGCAATCAGCGCGTTTGGTTCAGAACACGTTTTTCACAACCTATCAAATCTGTAGAGATTGATAGTAAAGCGTTGAAGAATAATAGGGATGGAGTAGGCTGCATTGCTCGCTTTAAGTTTGCTTCAGAGGGTTTTGACAAACTTGTGGTAACAACAGCTCTTTCGCCAACAAGCCTTGCAGGAGCACAAAAGAACCTGCAGGCAGAAGCTGTGTCTGACGACTTCGACGCAGTGAGAAGACAGGCTGAAAGCCTCTGGAACAAGGAATTGGGTAGGATAGAGATAGAGGGAGGTTCGCAGTCGCAAGAAACAGTTTTCTATACATCACTCTACCACGCCATGTCTGCGCCTACGTTGCTCTGCGATGTTGACGGCAGCTATCTTGGTGCTGATCGTCAGCTGCATAAGGCGAATGGGTGGTTCAACTATGAGACTTGCTCGTTGTGGGATACCTATCGTGCTGCCCATCCGCTTTATGATATCCTAATGCCTACACGTGCCAGCGATATGGTCAATTCGCTCATTGCGTTTAGTAAGGAGAACGGACGTTTGCCAATTTGGAATATGTGGTCGTCGGAGACGGATATGATGATTGGATATCATGCCGCTTCTGTTATTGCTGAAGCTATTCTGAAAGGTGTGCCTAATATCAACAAGGAAGAGGCTTTAGCAGAGTGCGTGAAGACAGCCAACTTAGACGACTATAGAGGTATCGGACTTTATAAGAAGTTGGGCTATGTACCCTATGATGTGAAGGAGCCTACGCTTGGCGATGACTGGTCGCTCTCTCGAACGCTCGAATATGCTTACAACGACGCTTGCATAGCAGCTCTTGCAAAGTCGATGAATAAAACAGACCTTTACAAGGAGTTCAGTAAGCGTGCGCAAAACTATCGCAATGTATATTGTAAGGGCAATACGTTTATGCAACCACGTCATTCTGATGGCAGTTTCCAGCCTGCCTATTCGCCAGATGAGTACACATCGCACATTTGTGAGAGCAATGGATGGCACTATATGTGGTCGGTGCAGCATGATATAAAGGGACTTGAGAAACTTGTTGGCAAGAAACGTTTTGCTGAAAAACTTGATAGCTTCTTCACTTATACGCCAACTGCCAATGCCGAACTGCCATTGTTTAGTACGGGTATGATAGGACAATATGCACACGGAAACGAACCAAGTCACCATGCTGCATATATCTTCAACAAGATAGGTCAGCCCCACAAGACGCAGAAGTATGTTCGCCAAATACTGACAGAACTCTACAACGACACACCTGCCGGACTCTGTGGAAACGAAGACTGCGGACAGATGTCTGCTTGGTATGTTTTCAGTGCGTTAGGCTTCTATCCATTAAATCCTGTTAGTTGCGAGTACGAGATTGGTTCACCGCTCTTCCGTAACGCAACAATCCACTTGGAGAATGGTAATACGTTTAAGGTCGAGGCAGAAGGCTATTCGCCAGAGAAGTATCTTGTAAAGGAAGTACTGCTCAATGGTAAGCGACTTCGTAGCACGAACATTTCGCATGAAGATATTCTGAAAGGTGGGACATTGACATTTGTGATGCAATAATCTCGATAAATAGTGTAAAAAAACTGAACAACTCAGTTTTTTTACACTATTATTATTGTCGTATTAAAAGTTTTTGTATCTTTGCAAAAACAAATCATTACATTAAAACGTTAGCTTATGACAAAATATATACTCGTTATATTACTTGCTATCTTTATGGTAGGTGCTCCAAAATCAGCAATGGCTGAGTGTATGCCAGAAATTGAGCTCATTGACAATGTGCAGAAGCCCGTCATATCCATAGAGGATAACGTTGTGCGTGTCACAGATGCTTTTGGAATGACAATGAGCATCTACAATCTGGCAGGAGGTGCTCCAGTTATGTCTGTAAAGATTGATAGTCAGGACAAACGATTTGATTTGAACTTGCCAAAGGGTATTTACATTGTTAAAGTTGGTAAGATAGCACGTAAAATTGTGATTAAGTAACAAGTTTTGTCAATATCCAATTTGAATATTAGCAAGTTCTCATTGTTTCTCTTCTTTCTTATGGCTTTTGTTTTATGCTCATGTCATAAGAAAGAAGAACGTATGTATGTATCGTTAGACGATTTTGCTACGTTGCGAACATCCCGTTACGATATTTCTGCGGATAGAGTATTCTCTAATATCCGCACACTCATTCTGTCCGACAAGTCTAATAGTCCAGCCGACATACACGCTCGCAAGCACTACAACACCAGTATGGAGATGCTGTGGATAACGCGTGGTGATGTTTCTTCAAAAGCAGATACCTTACTTAGTTACATCTCTCGCGTCGATTCATTGGGCTTCTCTCGTGACAAATTCTATTATTCCTTACTGAAAGAAGATTTACAACGTGTACGCACCCTTGATTTCGATTCTATTAAAACAGCCGACAATTCGGCTGTTAAAGTGTTCGCACGCTTAGAGTATTATCTTACAAAAGCCTTCTTGCGCTACACAGAGGGGCAGCGTTTTGGCTTTATGAACCCTTACAAAGCGTTCAATCGACTCGATCAGCGTAAAGACGACACCCTACACGTCACATATCGTTCACTTTATGGTTGGCATACAAGTCTGCCCGATGACACCTATCTTGCAACCGCTTGTACTGTGATAAAGGGTGATATGGATAAGTTTGCAGACTTTCTCGCAAAGTCGAAGCCCCACAATCCATTATACGCCAAATACATTTCTGCTTTGAACAAGACCAGGGACAAGGACTATCGCCGTCGTTTGCTTTGCAATATAGAGCGCTGTCGTTGGGAAAACGATGGCGACTACCCGCAGCTGCACAAGAAGTATGTGGTTGTGAACGTGCCCTCACTGTCTCTGTTTGCCCATGATGGTGACGAACGTCTGGTTATGAAGGTGGCTATAGGTAGTCTTGAAACGAAGACTCCGCTATTAAGCAGCAAGATAAAACGTATGGACTTCAATCCGCAGTGGATAATACCGAAAAGCATAGTGAAGACAAGCGTAATACACCATGTCGGCAATCACGCCTATTTCGATAATAACAATTACTTTGTGAGAGATCGCAACACGGGTAAGATTGTAGCACCGGAGAACGTTACACGCGACATGCTCCTTAGTGCCAACTATTCCGTTGTGCAGTGGGGTGGGCGTGGCAATGCGCTTGGAAGAGTTATTTTCCGTTTCGACAACAATTATAGCATATACCTGCACGACACATCCTCGCCCAGAGTCTTCGCCCGTAATAACCGCATGGTGTCGCATGGTTGCATACGTGTAGAGAAACCCTACGAGTTGGCTGTTTTCATGCTGAACGATAAAAACGAGAAGCTGATGGAAAAGATGAAGTACTCTATGGCTGCCGATTTTAGCGAGCGGCCACGCGAAGATGTGCCAGAAGCAGAATGTCCTAATCGTTCAAAGATGGTGCGTAGTTTGAAGGTAGAACCATTAGTGCCGATATACATCACCTATTATACGCTCTATCCTGATAGCAATGGCAACCTTGTTCGCTATGACGACATATATGGCTATGACAGTATAATCTACGACAACATACAAAAGTATCTTTAACCAAGATGTTCAAAGCAAAATGAAAGATACAGAAAAGAATAAACTGTTTACTGAATTGGTTGCCCAATATAGCGAAAAACTATATTGGACGATACGTCGTATTGTGCTCAATCACGACGATGCCAACGATGTAATGCAGAATGTCTTTGTAAAAGCATGGAACAATCTTGATCAATTTGAAGAGCGTTCGAAACCATCCACCTGGCTGTATCGTATAGCCATCAACGAGTCGCTCGACTTTCTACGCCGTAAGCGCGACTTCGTAGCTTACGACTCCGATCTTACCGATGGAGTTGGCTCGCACCTTGTTGCCGACGAATATTTTGACGGCGATGCCACGCAAGCAGCTTTGCAAGAAGCTATTGCAACACTGCCCGATGTGCAGCGCGTTGTCTTCAATCTTCGCTATTACGAAGAAATGAAGTATTCGGAAATGAGTAGCCTGCTCAACACCTCAGAAGGCTCCTTAAAAGCAAGCTACCACATTGCCGTGAAGAAAATCTACAACCATCTTCTTTCAAAAAACACTTAACTTGTTTTCTGTTTATGCAGAGATGACCCCATGAATCTGCTTGATGAAATCCTTTAGATTTACAAAATGGTCGCCGAAGATAGCACGCCAGTTGTATTGTTTTAGCGGATACTCCATAAAGCTTTTGGTTTCAATATCGCCATTCATACTTACGTAGTCGAGGATATTCTTCAGATACTGTTCCTGCTCCGATGTAAGATTATAGCCATCTACAAACTGCTGATATATCTGTAACGCTTTATTGTGGTCGATGCCGTTGATGACACGTATGAAGGCAGCCACATTATTCTTGTACGGATGTCCCTCGGTGAGTGCGTTGTACTCGTCCTTGGTGCCCAGCTCCTCGAAGAAGATACGCTCCAACTCTTGTATATCGGCAGCGGTGAGCTGCTCAAAGTTCTGTATCTTTCGCAGTGTTTCGTTGTTGCTGTTCTCTGCCAAGTAATCGATTACTCGCTGCTTGTACGTAGTCTGTATAACCACGTCAACGGGGGCTTTGGAGGTGGTGTATTCGTCCTCTATGTCGATGACGAATTTCTTGTTTTGGCGTTGCTCCTTCAGCAAGTGCACTATTTCGCGCAGTTCTCTGCGCACACTCTCCAATGCGTCAAGCGACTCGTTCTCCCAGAACTGTGGTGTCTGCACCATTCGTATGGTGTTGATGTGTGCCATTACAGTCGACACCATCCACCACCTTGGCAAGGGTGCGAGCGTTGGGGATGAGGAAGATTGCCGACTTCATGTAGCGGCTATAGGCAGACTCCTCGCCAGTGCCGATGTGCTTGATAAACTCGAACACGCTCTGACGAACCACCTTGAACATATTGTCGGCACTGAAGTTCTTGAACACATGCCAGCGCAGATTTTCGTAGGGTATACCTGCTCGCTCCTCGTCGCTCACAGCCTCCGGATTTACCCACAGCTGTCCGTTGAGGAAGGTGGGGTTCTCTACCTCACAGTCCCAGTCGCGTGCGTTCTCCTCCTCTTGCAACTGCTTGTCGTCGAGCATCTTCATAAAAAAGATGTACGTCATCTGCTCAAGTACGGTGATGGGATTAGTGATGCCAGCCACAAAGAACGTGTCCCATATCTGGTCGATTTTGTTTTTTATCTCGCCTGTTATCATTTGTTGTATTTTTGTGATTTTGTTACAAAGTTAATAATTCTTTTTGTTATTTTGTTGGCTGCAATAAAAAATAATATGTACCTTTGCTTGTGAAAAAACCTACTAATGGACTACGGAACTTTGCACACACAATCTGCACAAGCAGGATGTGTTGCTCAATAGTCCCAAAACTAATCATTCAGTTATGTTAAAACAAATAATTAATGGTCGCGTTCTTACTCCACAAGGATGGCTTGAAGGCGGCTCTGTAATCATTGACGGTAATAAGATTTTAGCCGTATCGAACAGTGATTTGCACATCGTTAACGCTCAGATTATTGACGCCAAAGGCTGCTATGTAGTACCAGGCGGAGTAGAGTTGCACGTACATGGAGGAGGCGGACGCGACTTCATGGAGGGCACAGAGGAGGCGTTCCGTGTAGCCATAAAAGCACACATGAAGCACGGCACAACCTCTATATTCCCAACCCTCTCGTCTTCTACCGTGCCAATGATTGAGGCAGCTTGCGAGACCTGTCAGAAACTCATGGAAGAAGAGAATAGCCCCGTACTCGGACTCCATCTCGAAGGTCCATACTTCAACCCGAAGCAGGCTGGCGCACAGATACCCGAATGGATAAAGCCACCGGTGGCAGAGGAGTACGAGCCATTGCTCGACAAGTATCCATGTATCAAGCGTTGGGACGAAGCTCCGGAGCTGCCAGGTTCTGTGGAGTTCATACAGTCGTGTCGTAAGCACGGCGTAGTGGCATCTATCGGCCACACACGCGCCACATACGCAGATGTCGTAGCCGGACACAATGCTGGTATGATGCACGCTACACACTTCTACAACGCAATGCCAGTGGTATATAAGGAACACGAGTTCAAGGTGCCGGGCACCGTGGAGAGCGTGTACGCCCTTCCGGATATGACCGTAGAGGTGATTGCCGACGGCATACATGTGCCCCCAGTGATGCTCCGCGTGGTTTATCAGATAAAGGGCGTAGAGAAAACTGCCCTCATCACCGACTCGTTAGCATGTGCCGCAAGCGACGAGGGCGTAGCATTCGACCCGCGCGTGATACTTGAAGACGGCGTGTGCAAGCTTGCCGACCACTCAGCTCTTGCTGGTTCTATCGCCACAATGGACCGCCTCATCCGCACGTGTGTGCAGATGGCAAACATACCGATGGAGGACGCATGTCGTATGGCGAGCGAGACTCCTGCAAAGATTATGGGCGTGTTCGATCGTAAGGGCTCGCTCGAGGACGGTAAGGACGCAGATATCATGATGTTCGACAAAGACCTTAAACTCACCTACGTAATGCAGATGGGTAACGAGGTGACTAACGAACTCTAAAAAGAAATAATATGTTGAAACAATTTGTCAATGGTCGCATCCTAACACCTAAAGGATGGCTTGATGGCGGCTCCATAGTGACGGACGGCAACAAAATCAGAGCCGTCTCAAACATCAACTTGCATGTTGTGGGAGCTGAAATCATCGATGCCCAAGGAGGCTATATCGTCCCAGGCGGCATTGATATGCACGCTCATGGCGGAGGCGGTCGCGACTTCATTGAAGCCACGCAGGATGCTTTTCGTGCAGGTGTCAATGCTCATCTGAAGCATGGCACCACCGCAATATACCCAACATTATCGTCGTCGACAATACCTACCATTGAGGCTGCCTGCAACGTGTGTCAGAAACTCATGGCGGAGAAAGATAGCCCAGTGCTTGGATTGCACATCGAAGGTTCGTATATCAATAGAAAGCAAGCTGGTGCACAAAACCCAGTGTTGATAAAGGCACCTATTATATATGAATATGAGACGCTGCTCAAAAAGTATAAGTGCATCAAACGTTGGGATGAGGCACCAGAGCTGCCTGGCTCGGTTAGATTTATCAAAGAGCTACGTAAGCATGGCGTGCTTTCTGCTCTCACCTGCACACGCGCTACCTATGAGGATGTGGTGAAAGCGCATGATGCCGGAATGACACATGCCTCGCACTTCTACAACGCAATGCCCGTAGTGTACAAGGAGCACGAGTTCAAGGTGCCAGGCACCGTGGAGAGTGTTTATGCGCTGCAGGATATGACGGTAGAGGTGATTGCCGATGGTATACACGTGCCACCAGTGATGCTTAAGATTGTATATAAGATAAAAGGCGTAGAAAGAACAGCCCTCATCACCGACTCTTTGGCTTATGCAGCAAGCGAAGGTGATGTTTCTCCGGAGGCTCGTGTGATTATGGAAGACGGTGTGTGTAAACTCGCCGACCGCTCGGTGCTTGCCGGCTCCATTGCCACTATGGATGTGCTCATCCGCACATGTATACAAAAGGCAGAAATACCGATGATAGATGTGTTCCGCATGGCAAGCGAGACACCTGCAAAGATTATGGGCGTGTTCGACCGCAAAGGCTCAATAGAGGAGGGTAAGGATGCCGATATCGTTGTCTACGACAAGGATATAAACCTTACCTACGTAATGCAAATGGGCAAGGAAATTGCCAATAAATTATAGCTGCGAGTTTGCCACGCTACGGCAACGTTGTTGTTGTGCTACCGAAACTTAATTGCCGTAGCGCGACAACAACGTTGCCGTAGCGTGGCAAACTCACAGCGTAATTTTGTGGATGTAATGTTGTCTATTCTTGTGTTGTGTCGTTTATGTTGTCTGTGTGCAGAATGACACTCGTAGCACCAATTGTGAACAATGTGCCGTCCTCGATAACGCGTTGCTCGCGGTCGCCAAGAATAACGTTGTCGACGAAGGTGCCAGTGTAGCTCGGTCCGTCCTTAAGCACATACTTCAAGTTGTCCTTTTTGTCGCGGCTTACTGTGATAGAACAATGGTTGATGTCGATGCTCGGGTCGTTTGTCTCGATAGCGCAGTTTACACCGCTATTCTTCATGTAGCGTCCGATGACGTTCACACCCATGTGTAGCGGAATGACCTGCTTGTAATGGAATACGTTTTCGATAACGGTGATGTAGCCACACTCGCTTCCTTCTGCATTTTCTTCAGGAATATCCTCTTTCTGCGTGTTGCGTAGTTTTGAAACACCAATGCGTATGCCGAATTGCTTGCCACAGTCGGGGCATTGGAATACTAACGACTGTCCTTCGGTGTATTTCTTCTCGTCGAATGTGATGAAGTTATCACATTTTGGGCATCTTACTCTTTTCATTTATTTTATTTCTGTTATCCAAGATCCTTCAAATTCGATGGTGTCTGTCAGCATGTTCTTTGCTTTGTTTGCCTCTTCGCGAGTGCTGAACTTGCGATATATCACCTTTACGTGGCCATTGGCACCGATATAGACACGAGCTTCTTTCATGCCTTTACGATGAAGTTTGCTTACATACTCCTCTGCGTTCTTTTTTGCTACACGGCTTGCAAGCACAATGCTGAAGTATCGCTCTGATGTTTGCTCGTTGGTGTTGTTGATTATTGTTGCAACTTCTTTGTTCTCAGCGTTATTTGCTGTGTTCGCTTCAGTGTTTGTTGCGCCTTCTTCTGCCGCTTCGGTTGCTGTCATGTCGTTCAGTTTATCGGGCGTGCCACTGGTTATGTCTTTTGGCATAATCTCGTAGAACCAGTTTGCGTTTATAGCACTTTGGTTGATGTTGGGCTTGCTCGAATCGCCCAACTTGGCAGGCATTGTGAGCATGAAGATGATGGCAATGCAAGCTGCAGCCACATGTTTGATGTAGCGCAACGGAATGTGTACAGATAGTGTTTCGTCTGCCACGTCCTCTTTCGTTTCGGTCTGCTCGATAGTTTCGCTTACTTTTGCTGTGGCTATGGCTTTTTCCTCAACAGTATTTGCCACAGGGCGTATATTGATAGCGTCAAGTCCGTAGAGCGCAGGAGTGATAATGCCAGTCTCTTCGGGGATGAACTCTAATGTGGAGCCGTTGATGACAAATTTACCGATTCTTAATAGCTCGTATATGCGCTCTTCTTCGATGTGACGTTTGAGACTTTCAACATCTGTTGCTATCTGTTTAAGTGCTTCAGGGAAACTGATGTCGTATGTGTTGACATATTCCTGGGCTAAGAGCGAGTCGTTCATGGTCAGCTGCGGGTTGAAGCCAACAATGCGCATCGGAGGAATAAAAATGCAGTTCTCTTCGTCGTATTTGGCAGGAATATTGTGAGCCATAAATCCACCAAAGCCCGGAACAATGACACAATCATTGTTCAACAGTAACCTTGCTATATGTTTCTCCAAATATCTCATATCTGCAAATTTACGAATTTTTAATTATAACTTTGATATAAATGAATAAAAAGTGAATGGAAAAGATTAAAATATGCTTATTGTTTTGGTTTTCTTGCGAAATATGCTAACTTTGCAAGTGTTATGGCTGTGAAATCAGCATTGAGTAACGTGTAATAATTATGTATAAAAATATAGCAAAAACTTTATTTGTTCTGCTGCTTGTCCTCAAGGTAAGTGCGTGTGGAAATCGTCAGAATAAGGCGGTAGAGCCGACAGAAGATTTAACAGCAAAGCATGATTTGCAAGGAATATGGCTTGATGAGGATGGGGAAGATGTGGCTTTTCGTGTGAAGGGCGACTCTGTTTATTTCCCCGATTCGACCAGTGTACCTACGTATTTCCGCATCGAGAACCACTCGTTTGTGCTTATAGGAGGCAAGACTACTAAGTATAAGATAATGAAGCAGACACCAAATGTGTTCGAGTTTAAGAACCAAAGTGGTGAGATTGTGAAGCTTTACAAGACTAACGACGCGTCGTACATGGATGCTTTCGTGCCAAAGGCGGTGCAGAATATTAATCAAAAGAAAGTGGTGAAGCGCGATAGTGTTGTCTTCTTCAACGATGAGAAGTATCATTGCTACATACAGATTAATCCAACAACATATAAGGTGGTGAAGCCATCGGTTAATGATGACGGAGTAGAGGTGGACAATGTGTATTATGACAATATTGTTAACCTAACGGTGTTTAATGGAAATAAACGCTTATTCTCTGCCGATATGCGTAAGGAGGCGTTCGTCAATGAGGTGCCAGAACAGTTCCTAAAACAAGCAGTTTATAGCGATTTGTATTTTGATCGTATTGATGCGGAAGGTTTACATTTTTTCTCTGTTCTTGCTATGCCAGAGACATCAATAAGCTATATGGTAGAATCTATTGTAGAGTTTAATGGTAAACTTATAAAGCGGATTAAAAAGTGATTTAGTCCGCTTCACTATTTTTCGAGTTGTATTATCAAGAATATTTCATTTGGATATAAAACAAAAAACATAGATTGTCTCACGACAACCTATGCTTTCTTAACCTTAATAATCTAATACCATGAAAAACACGTCGCAAAGATAGTCTGAATTTATAATATAGACAAGTGTTGTTCTAAAATAACACATTGAAAATAATATAATTTAAGTAAACGGACGTACTTTGTATGGTGCTTTTAATATCGTTTTACAATATTTGTCTTATATTGGAAGTGTTATTTCCATTGTTTTTTATAGCCCCAACATAGTTCCTATTTGATAGACCACAGCCGATACAATCCATGCTAATGCTGTTGTGTAAACAGCTGCGAATGATGCCCACTTCCAAGAACCAGTTTCGCCTTTTATTGCAGCAATGGTTGCGATGCAAGGGAAGTAGAGCAGAACAAACAGCAAGAAGCAATATGATGAGAGCGGAGTGATGCCGTCGGCTACCATCTGCTTGTGCAGATTAGAGTAAGACTCTTCGCTTCCTTCCTCCACCACATCGTCGTTGTGGTAGAGAATTCCCATGGAAGAGGCTACAATCTCCTTTGCACCGATGCCCGAAATAAGACCTACATCAAGCTTCCAGTCGAAGCCTTGTGGGCGGAAAACAGGTTCTATAGCGCGACCGATGCGTCCGATGTAGCTCTGCTCCTGCTGCTCTACGCGCGAAAGTTCTTCGTTGTGTGGAAAGTAGCCAAGAGCCCACACTATGATGCTTGCAACCAGGATGATACCACCCATCTTCTTCAGATATTCTTTGCCTTTTTGCCAAGTGTGTCTGCCGATAGCTTTCGCTGTTGGGAAGCGATAAGGCGGAAGCTCCATAACGAACGGAGTGTCTTCACCTTTGAACAACGTCTTGCTGAAGAGGCGACTCATGAGTATAGCCATGATTATGCCTACGACGTAGAGAGACATCATCACACTGGAGCGATATTGCTGCGCAAACATCGTTCCTATAATCATTATATATATAGGGAAGCGTGCAGAACAACTCATAAGTGGAAGTATCATCATGGTTATGAGTCGTGAGCGGCGACTTTCAATGGTGCGTGTAGCCATTACGGCTGGCACATTGCAGCCAAAGCCCATGATTAGTGGTATGAACGACTTGCCATGAAGCCCCATTTTGTGCATCAGTTTATCCATGATGAAAGCAGCACGAGCCATGTATCCACTGTCTTCCATGAAAGATATGAAGAAGTAGAGTATCAAGATTTGTGGCAAGAAGACAATCACCGAGCCAACACCGCCGATGACACCGTCGATAAGCATGTCCTTTAGAGGACCGCTTGGCATGGTGCCGGCTATTGTTGTTCCAATCCACTCAACACCACTCTCAATCCACCCCATAGGGTACTGACCCAAGGAGAATGTTGCTTCAAACATTATCCAAATCATAAGGATGAAGATGGGGAAACCAACGTATCTGTTGGTGATAATTTGGTCTATGAGGTGTGTCAGTTGGTAGGTGTCCTTTTTGTTGCCAGTTTGGTAGCCTGCCTCTTGCAACGCACCGTGAATGAAGCCATACTTCGCGTCCATGATGACCGTTTCGCAGTCTTCATGGGTGTAGTTCTGTACATCAGCAACAGCCTTGTCGCGCACAGAGAATATCTTTTCTGCACGGCTTGTTGATGAAACGATGAGATGCTCGGTCTCCTTGTCTTTCTCCAAGAGTTTTATGGCGAGGTAGCGAGTGGAGTAGCGATGTCGCAAATCGTTCTCCTGTTTTAGTACGGCTTGTATAGCCTCAATACCTTCCTCTACATATGGACCGTGGTTGATGTGAATATGACGGAACACATTGTGCTTGGGCTTTACACCGCTTGCAAAGTCCTCTTCGTGCTCTGTATCCTCCTTCTCCGATTTGCGGTATTGCTCGTGCCACTGTCGTATGCCCTCAGCTACTTCAGGGTCGAGATTGCCTTTGTCATCGAGGAAGTCGAGGCCCTCGTACATATTAATAATAATGTGGAAAAGCAGCTCGACACCTCTGCCAGTGGTGAACGTTGTGGGAATCATTGGCACGCCAAAGAGTTCGCCGAGCTTCGCATAGTCGACATTGTCGCCACGCTTCTCTGTTTCGTCGAACATATTTAGAGCACAAACCATGCGTAAGTGCATGTCTATGAGTTGGGTTGTGAGGTAAAGATTGCGCTCAATGTTGCTTGCATCAATCACGTTGATAACAACATCAGGCGTGTGCTCAATAATCTCTTTGCGCACATAAAGCTCCTCTGGAGAATATGCTGAGAGCGAGTATGTTCCAGGTAAGTCGACTATATTGAAGTCGTAACCCTCAAAAGAGGCGTGCCCTGTCTTTGCGTCAACAGTAACTCCTGAATAATTGCCAACTCGCTCGTGAGCTCCAGAGGCGAAGTTGAACAACGATGTCTTTCCGCAATTCGGGTTGCCAACCAATGCTACGTTAATGGTGCGACGCTTTTTCATCGCGGCATCGCGTAGCTGTGTGTCGCTCAAGCTATCGCTTCCTTTCTCAAGTGGTTCTGAAATCTTGGGTCTATTCTTTTCTATCTCGGCTGCTTCTTCTACCGAAATCACTTCTATCATGTCTGCTTCAGAGCGACGAAGAGAAACTTCGTAGCCCATAATCTTGTATTTTACGGGGTCTTGCAGTGGCGCATTCAACAGCACGTCCACTACTTTTCCTTTGATAAATCCCATCTCGACGATACGTTTGCGAAAGCCTCCGTGTCCCATGACCTTCACAATTACTCCGCGTTCGCCAGTCTTTAATTCAGATAATTTCATATTGTTTCAATATTTGTTCGATGATATTATCCCTCTTGAAAGTGAATGTTATTAATATACGATGTCTTATAAGGGCACAAAAGTACACATAAAAATTGAAAAAGAAATAACTTCATGTCGTACATTTTTTCAAATACCTAAAAATGATTAATGGATGTGTTGTGTTCAAATACAAATTAAAATTGCTAACTTTGCATTTTGGAACAAATAAAACAAATAAATAAGAAAATGGAAAATCATTTCTTTTATTATCTTTTATGTATATTGGCTGCAGTGGTCGGCTTTCTGGTAGTTAAGAAAATTACAAGTTGTATGATAAAAGTTGTAATAGCACTTGTAGTGTTAGCTGCTATAGCATTCATGTATTTCAAGTTTATTGCTTAACCCCAAAACATTTAGCTCTCAGATGAAGTTGATTGTAGACAGCGGAAGTACCAAGACAGACTGGTGCTTTGCGCAATCTTCCGATACATATGTATTAGTGCAGACAGACGGAATAAATCCCATTGTGCAATCATTCGATGAGATCGTGTCTGTTGTGCAAGATCAAATGCTTACTCGCGCTAAGCAGCAATTTATAGATGTGGCATCTTTGGAGAATGTGTTCTTTTACGGAGCAGGTTGTACACCTGAGCATAGCCATATTGTGGAAGAGGCGTTGCACTCGGCTCTTGGTGAAAGTGTTTCGGTTTATGTTGAGAGCGATTTGTTAGCAGCAGCACGTGCGCTTTGTGGTACGCATCCTGGTATAGCATGTATATTAGGAACCGGCTCTAATTCGTGCTACTTTGATGGTGATAAAATCAAAGAACATACACCTGCGTTAGGATATATCTTGGGTGACGAGGGTAGTGGTGCAGTTCTGGGACGCACTTTTATTAATGGTATATTGAAAGGCACTCTGCCACAAGAGTTGCGTGACGAGTTCTTTGAAGAGTATCATACAAGCCAAGCTGATATTATAAACAATGTGTATCATTCTGCTTTACCTAACCGTTTTCTTGCATCGCTTTCTAAGTTTATATTGCCACGCATTAGTAATGAAAAGTTGGAAGCACTTGTCGTTCGGAACTTTGAAAGTTTTATAATTAATAATGTTAAAAACTATGCGTATGCAGAACCAGTGATAAATGCTGTGGGTAGCGTGGCTTACCTATATCACAAACAATTGGAACAGGCTGCAAACAGACAGGGTTATCGATTGGGAAAAATATTAAAAAGTCCGCTTGAAGGCTTGCTTAAATATCATTTTGTAAATAATTAAATATAGACAATGGGCTACAACGGCTATTTGCGTGCATAAAAAAGCAAATTGCTACTGATGTGTTTGCGTGAACAATATGAAATGCAACATAGAGTTAGCAAATTTAGCTGAAAAACTTTGGCGTTTTGCGAAATACAGATTATCTTTGCAGTTAGATAATGCAAACGTTCTCAATCGTATTGAAAACGATATGCAAACGCTTGCCTTGGCAGAAAGATATGATGTAATATCAAGAAAAAATATTAACGTTTTAGACATATAATTACTATTTATGAGCGAAAAAAGAGTTTATACTTTCGGTAATGGACAAGCCGAAGGTGATGCTTCAATGCGTGAGGTACTCGGTGGTAAGGGTGCAAACCTTGCCGAGATGAACCACATCGGTGTTCCTGTGCCTCCTGGTTTTACAATCACAACTGATACTTGTAACGAATATTATGAGGTAGGTCAGGATAAGATTGTTGAGCTGCTTACTGCTGAGGTTGACGCAGCTGTGGCTCACACTGAAGAACTGATGAATTGCAAGTTCGGTGACCCGAAGAATCCTCTGTTGGTTTCTGTACGTTCAGGTGCTCGTGCTTCTATGCCGGGTATGATGGATACCATCCTCAACCTTGGTTTGAATGACGAGGTTGCTGAGGGTATGGTTGAGAAGACTGGCAACCCACACTTCGTATATGATAGCTACCGCCGTTTTGTTCAGATGTACGGTGACGTTGTTCTTGGCATGAAGCCAGAGAATAAAGAGGATATTGATCCGTTCGAGGCTATTATTGAAAAGGTGAAGGAGGAGCAGGGCGTTGTTCTTGACAAGGACCTCTCTGTAGAGTCGCTGAAGAAGCTCGTTGAGCTCTTCAAAAAGGCTATCAAGGAGCAGACTGGTAGCGACTTCCCAACTGATCCGAAGGAGCAGCTTTGGGGTGCTATCTGTGCTGTGTTCCGCAGCTGGATGAACGAGCGTGCTATTCTCTATCGTAAGATGGAAGGAATTCCTGACGAGTGGGGTACAGCAGTTTCTGTTATGGCTATGGTGTTCGGCAATATGGGCGAGACATCTGCAACAGGTGTATGCTTCAGCCGCGACGCAGGTAACGGCGAGAACCTCTTCAACGGTGAGTACCTGATTAATGCTCAGGGTGAGGACGTTGTTGCAGGTATTCGTACTCCGCAGCAGATTACAAAGATTGGCTCACAGCGTTGGGCTGAGCGTGCTGGTATCTCAGAGGAAGAGCGCGTAGCAAATTATCCTTCAATGGAGGAAGCAATGCCAGAGCTCTACAAGGAACTCGATTCACTCCAGGATAAGCTCGAAAAGCACTATCGCGATATGCAGGACATGGAATTCACCGTTCAGGAGGGTAAGCTTTGGTTCCTCCAGACACGTAACGGTAAGCGTACTGGTACTGCTATGGTTAAGATTGCGATGGATCTTCTCCACGAAGGTATGATTGACGAGAAGACAGCCCTCTTGCGTTGTGAGCCGCAGAAGCTCGACGAGCTCTTGCATCCAGTATTCGATAAGTTGGCACTCTCAAGAGCTAAGGTTATTACACAGGGTCTTCCTGCTTCTCCAGGTGCAGCTTGTGGTCAGATCGTATTCCACGCTGACGATGCTGAGGTATGGCATGAGGACGGCAAGAAGGTCATCATGGTTCGTATCGAGACATCTCCTGAGGACCTCGCAGGTATGTCTGCAGCAGAGGGTATCCTTACTGCTCGTGGCGGTATGACTTCTCACGCTGCCGTTGTTGCTCGTGGTATGGGCAAATGCTGCGTTTCAGGTGCTGGCTCTATCAATGTTGATTACAAGACTAAGACCGTAGAGATTGAAGGAGTTGTGTACAAGGAGGGTGATTACATCTCTTTGAACGGTACAACAGGTCAGGTTTATGCAGGTCAGATTGAGACCAAGGCAGCTGAACTTTCAGGCGACTTCAAGGAACTCATGGACCTCTGCGATAAGTACACAAAGATGGAAATCCGTACCAACGCAGATACTCCACACGATGCAAAGGTAGCTCGCACATTCGGTGCTAAGGGTATCGGCTTAACACGTACAGAGCACATGTTCTTCGATGATCAGAAGATTGTTGCTATGCGTGAGATGATTTTGGCAGACTCTGTAGAGGGTCGCGAGAAGGCTCTTGCTAAACTTCTCCCATATCAGAAGGCTGACTTCTACGGCATTTTGAAGGCTATGGATGGCTGCCACGTAAATATTCGTCTGCTTGACCCACCTCTCCATGAGTTCGTACCGCACGATAAGGCTGGTCAGGAAACAATGGCTAAGGAAATGGGCGTAAGCGTAGAGGAAATCAAGAAGCGCGTAAACTCTTTGGCTGAGAACAACCCAATGCTCGGTCACCGTGGTTGCCGTCTTGGTATCACATTCCCTGAGATTACAGCAATGCAGACTCGTGCTATCCTCGGTGCAGCTTGCCAGTTGAAGAAGGAAGGCTTCAACCCACGTCCTGAGATTATGGTGCCACTCATCGGTACAGTTCAGGAGCTCAAGCAGCAGAAGTCTATCATCCTTGCTACTGCTAAGGAGGTATTCGTTGAGTATGGTGTAGAGGTAGAGTTTGAGATTGGTACAATGATTGAGATTCCACGTGCTGCCCTTACTGCAGGCAAGATTGCAGAAGAGGCTCAGTACTTCTCATTCGGTACAAACGACTTGACACAGATGACCTTCGGTTATTCTCGTGACGATATAGCTTCATTCCTCCCTGCATACATGGAGAAGAAGATTCTGAAGGTTGACCCGTTCCAGGTTCTTGATCAGGAAGGTGTTGGTCAGCTTATCAAGATGGCTGTTGAGAATGGTCGCGCTACTCGTCCGAACCTCCGTACCGGTATTTGCGGTGAGCACGGTGGTGAGCCTTCATCAGTTAAGTTCTGCGCAAAGGTTGGCATGAACTACGCTTCATGCTCTCCATTCCGCGTGCCTATCGCACGTCTCGCAGCGGCGCAGGCTGCTGTAGAGGAATAATAAGATAAGCCCTCGTAACTAACGAGTTAGGCGGTAAGTCTCTGACAATAAAGAGACTTGCCGCCTAAATTGTTTTTGGTGGGTCTGCACGTTCTGCACACTAAGATAATTCGCTTCGCTCGTGAAATGAATAGACAAGTGCCCCCGAAATAAAGCGGTTGCTTTTTTCGAGGGCACTTTTATAAGTGACAATCAGTTCGGAAGCTAACTGTTCGCCACTTACTGAACAATTAAAATTTAGCCTAACCTAAATACTTCATCAAAATTTTTGCGTTACCGCTATCGCGGAGTTTCGCAATGCTCTTCTCGCGAATTTGGCGTACACGTTCACGTGTCAGACCGAGCTGGTCGCCAATCTCTTCAAGACCTTTCTCGTGGCAGCCGATGCCGAAGCACTCGCGAATGATTGTGATTTCGCGATCCTTGAGCACTTTGTTAAGCACCGAGTTGAGTTCTAATGCCATTGACTCGTGGTCGACTTGACGGTCAGTTCGGCTGTCTTCGCCACTCGGCATAACGTCGAGCATACAGTTGTCTTCGCCATCTTGGAAAGGAGCGTCGATACTTACGTGGTGTCCGTCTGCCATGAGGCTTTGACCGATTTTCTCTTCGTCTATGTTTGTAGCTTCAGAAAGTTCTGAAACAGATGGGTGTCGCTGGTTTTCCTGCTCAAACTTGTTAATCTCGTGGTTGATTTTATTCAATGAACCAACTTGGTTGAGTGGCAGACGTACGATGCGACTCTGTTCTGCAATGGCTTGAAGTATGCTCTGACGAATCCACCATACGGCGTATGAGATGAATTTGAAACCGCGAGTCTCGTCAAACTTCTGAGCAGCTTTTATCAGACCTATATTGCCTTCGTCGATAAGGTCGGTAAGGGTAAGTCCTTGGTGCTGGTATTGTTTGGCAACAGATACCACAAATCGCAGATTGGCTGTTACAAGTTTGTCCTTAGCGCGTTCGCCCTCCGGACCTCCTTTTTTGATTTTTTGCGCAAGCTCAATCTCTTCATCAATGGTTATCAGCGGAGCACGACCAATTTCGACAAGATATTTGTCAAGTGCTTCACTGGAACGGTTTGTAATACTTTTTTGAATTTTAAGTTGTCTCATCTTATATACCTAAACTTTCTTACGCGTAATAAACTGATGTCTGTTTTCGCAAAGGTTACGAAAACCCTGCAAAGGTACGAATTTTTGCCGATACGCACAAATCTAAAGATGCAAAACTTATTTGTAATGTGTATTTTGTTCTTCATTCTTGTTGTATTTTTAAAAAAGATTGTACCTTTGCGAAATATACGGCTACGAATTGGGTCGTTAACCTCATAATCAGAAAACAAATACTATTACAATTATGAATATTAAAGTGCGTTTGGCATTAATGAACTTCTTGGAGTTCGCAGTTTGGGGTGCTTACCTCACTTCTATGGGTAATTATCTTGGAAAAGCTGGTATGGGTGCCGAGATTTCTTGGTTCTATGCGATACAGGGTATCGTTTCGATTTTTATGCCTACCTTAATGGGTATTGTGGCTGACCGCCTTATACAACCTCAGCGTTTGCTTGGTTATTGCCATTTGCTTGCTGGTGTGTTTATGGTTGGTCTGTTTATGATGGGCATGAATAGTGCGACTCCGGACAAGACACTCTTTATGTCGTTGTACACGTTGAGTGTGGCTTTCTATATGCCTACGCTTGCGTTGTCTAACACAGCTGCTTTTGCTATTCTTACTAACCATGGTCTTGATACGGTTAAGGATTTTCCGCCGATACGTGTGTTTGGTACTGTTGGTTTTATCGCTACGATGTGGTTTGTGAATTGTGCTGTCGTAGATGGTGGCTCGTTTGGTTTGACACTTGCCGATAACGCTAATAAGTTTCAATATACTCATTTGCAGTTTCTTGTTTCGGGTGTGTTGAGCTTTGTGCTTTTTGTTTATTGTATGACGCTGCCGCAGTGTAAGCTTCAGGCAAAGAAGGCGCAGTCGCTTGCGGAGGCGTTCGGCTTGAACGCGTTTAAGCTGTTCAAGACTAAGCGTATGGCTTTGTTCTTCATTTTCTCTGGTTTGCTCGGAATGTCGCTGCAGGTGACGAATGGTTATGCAACGCCGTTTATTACAAGTTTTAAGGGCATACCAGAGATGGCTGACTCTTTCGCTGCCAACAATGCTACGCTGCTCGTTTCGATCAGTCAGGTGGCAGAGGCTTTGTGTATTCTTCTTATTCCATTCTTTCTGCGTCGTCATGGCATAAAGATGGTTATGCTCATCGCGATGTTCGCCTGGGTGCTGCGCTTCGGTTTCTTCGGTTTGGGTAACCCGATGATGCCGGGTGTGCTGCTCTTCGTGTTATCGTGTGTGGTTTATGGTGTGGCGTTCGACTTCTTCAATGTGTCGGGCGGATTGTTTGTGAACGCGGAGTGTGATGAGAATGTGAAGGCTTCTGCGCAGGGTTTGTTCATGTTGATGACTAATGGTTTGGGCGCAACGGTCGGTACGTTGCTTGCTGGTCAGGTGATTAATCATTATTGCCATTGGACAGAGGGTGGTTATCTGTTAGGCGATTGGCAGACTTGTTGGTTCATCTTTGCCGGTTATGCACTTGTTGTGGCATTGCTGTTCCTTGTGATGTTCAGAACGAAGAAGGAGGTTAAGGCTTAGGGCATGAAGGAGGTCAGATATTTCTATGTTCCCAATGCTGCGAGCGTTGGTGAACTGCCGGAAGAGGAAGCGAAGCATGCTGTTAAGGTGCTTCGCCTTCAAAGTGGCGACCGTATGGTGCTCGTGGACGGCGAAGGCGGATTGTTTGATGCTGAGGTTAGTGTGGCATCGGGCAAGCATTGCCTGTACAACATTCTGGAGACTCTGCCGTATGAGCGTGAGTGGCGTGGACGTATAAGTCTTGCCATTGCGCCTACGAAGATGATGGACCGTATGGAATGGATGGCGGAGAAGGCTACTGAGATTGGATTTGACGAGATTAGCTTCTTGGATTGTAAGTTCTCTGAGCGCAAGACGTTGCGTACGGACAGGGTGGAGCGTATCGTTGTCTCGGCTATGAAGCAGAGTCACAAGGCTTGTAAGCCTGTGGTGAACGAGATGTGTGGCTTCAGGGAGTTTGTTGCGAGGAAGCGCGAGGGTCGTAAGTTTATTGCTCATTGTTATGAGGAGGTGGCGCGTCGGGATTTGTTTGACGAGCTTTTTGCGATGGACGCGGAAACGCCGGTCACGGTGCTTGTCGGTCCGGAGGGTGATTTCTCTATCGATGAGGTGAAGTTGGCTATGGAGCATGGCTACGAGTCGATATCGCTTGGCAGGAGTCGTTTGCGTACGGAGACTGCGGGTCTGAGTGCGATAATGATGGCAAATCTTTCAAAGCGGAGGGGGTGAAGGAGTAGTTAAGAAGTTAAGAAGTTAAGAAGTTAAGTAGTTAAGCCATTAGTGTTTTTGCTTGAGTTACAGCATTAAAAGCATTTGGCTTCGCTCGGCTTTGCCGCTTGCTCGCAAGAACTCCTTAATTTTTAACTTCTTCTTAACTTCTCCTTAACTCCTTAACTCCTTAAACTTCTCTGAACTTGTGAGGGTTTTATTCTTTATTGATGTATTGCAGGATCTGTTCGGCGTGAATCTTCGTCTTTATCTCTTTGGGTGTGAAGATTTTCTGGATGATGCCATTTTCGTCAACGAGGTATGTTGTGCGCAGGATGCCGATGGTTTTTCTGCCGCAGGCTACTTTTTCGCCCCAGCAACCAAGTTGCTGCAAGAGTGTTGTCTCGGTGTCGGCGATGAGCGGGAACTGCAGTCCTTGAGTGTCGGCGAATTTCTTCTGCAGGGTTGGTTTGTCCTTGCTGACGCCTATTATGTCGTAGCCGGCAGCTGCCAACTCTTCTTTGTGTGCCTGGAGGGAACATGCCTCGGCTGTGCATCCGCTGGTGTTTGCCTTGGGATAGCTGTAAAGTACGATTTTGCGACCTTGATAGTCGCTTGCCTTGATTTCACGTCCGTCTTGGTCTATGCCAAGAATCTCGGGTATTTTGTCTCCTATGTTCATAATTGGGTTGTTTTTGTTTTTATTTTTGTTTTATGTTGCAAAGATATGTATTCAATCTGAGATGAGCAAACTCTTTGCGCTCTTAATGTTGGATGTTTACTTGTGGCATGGATTCTTGCTGTTTTCCTTTTTGCAACATCTTACGCGACTTTTCTTTTGCGAAAGCTTGCATGTCAACAGCCACGTCATCCTCGTCCACAATCTCTACGCCGGTCATGGTTTCTATGATGTCTTCCATTGAGACCACGCCACGTAGGCAGCCGTATTCGTCGAGGATGATGGAAATGTGTTCGCGTTTCTCCAGCATCTTCTCCCATATCTGATATACCGAATCGTCTTCGTTGAAGGAAAGTATCGGACGCATGAGGTCGGAGAGTTTGGTTTCAAATTTGTCGTCCGACAACTTCTTCAGCACCATGTCTTTCAGCACGTAGCCGATGATATATTCCTTACTCTTGTCGTAGACGGGTATGCGTGAGAAATTCCATGTCTGCTGCTCGTAGAACTCCTTGATGGTAAGGTTCACGTTGGCAGATTCTACCACAATGGATGGTGTCATCACCTCGCGTGCCTTAACGGCAGCCAGACGGATGCAGCTTTTGATAATCTTGCTTTCTGACTCGCGGAAGATGCCCTCCGTGGTGCCTACGTCAACCATCGCCGACACTTCTTCGCGGCTCACGGAAGCTTGATGCGCCTTCGGGGTGAACACCTTTGTGATTAGCTCTGAGAGCAGAACGAGAGGGTAGGTGATGAAGATGAGCACGCGGATAATCTTGGTGGAGGGCATGGCGAGCGAACGCCAGTAGGATGCTCCGATGGTCTTGGGGATGATTTCGGAAAGCACAAGAATCAACAGCGTGAGAATGGCTGATATCAGTCCGAAGTATTCTTCGCCGAAGAGCTTCATCGACTCGGCTCCGACACCTGCCGAACCGATGGTGTGGGCAATGGTGTTGAGCGAAAGGATTGCGCCTACGGGACGGTCCACATTGTTCTTGTACTGTTTCATCAAGGAGGCTGTCTTGCTGCCTTGACTCTCCTTCATCGAGATGAACGACATAGGAGTGGATAGGAGTACCGCCTCGAGGACGGAACATAAAAAGGATAGTGACAGAGCACTTAAGAAATATAAAATGATTAAGCCCATGAAATATTTGATTCGTTAATAATAAGTTGTCTGCAAAAGGGGTGTTTGGACTACTTACTATAAACGAAGGGCGTTATGGTGTATGTATAATCGGTGTATCATTTACAGCGCAAAGATATCTATTTTGTGGGTATTTTTATTCCTTTGATGTCGGATGTTGGTATTCTTTAACTAAATGCCGTGGAATTTCTGTTTTGTTAGTATATTTCTTTTACCCTATCACTCCATCAAGCACCATTGTTAGCATAATACAGACAATATGCCATATCTACATTTGGGCGTTTTTAGTGAAATACCTATTTTTGATGACGCTCCGAATTTGGTGGTTTCTCTTATGATTACTATTTTTGCACTCGGAAAAGAATCGTATTTACACGACCGATAGTTGTGTTCATGCGGTTTATATAAAAGTTTTATAATTATAAAGATTATTGTATTATGATTATCGAAAATGTTCATGCAAGAGAGATCTTGGATTCTCGTGGCAATCCTACAGTAGAGGTTGAGGTGTCATTAAAGTCTGGCATCGTTGGTCGCGCATCAGTCCCGTCTGGTGCCTCAACAGGTGAGAATGAGGCTTTGGAACTTCGTGATGGCGACAAGAGCCGCTATTGTGGCAAGGGAGTATTAAAGGCTGTAGAGAATGTGAATAACGTGATTGCACCGGCTTTGGTCGGTTTCTCTGCCTTGGAGCAGCGTGCTATCGACCATAAGATGTTGGAGTTGGACGGCACCAAGACCAAGTCAAACCTGGGAGCCAATGCTATTCTTGGCGTATCGCTTGCAGTGGCTCATGCTGCTGCGGAGTATCTCCACATCCCGTTGTATCGCTATATCGGCGGTTGCAATACTTACAGCCTTCCCGTTCCTATGATGAACATCATCAATGGCGGTGCTCACTCTGATGCGCCAATCGCTTTCCAGGAGTTTATGATTCGTCCTGTAGGTGCTGCTAATGAGAGAGAGGCCATCCGTATGGGTGCAGAGGTGTTCCATGCCTTGGCCAAGCTCCTGAAGAGTCGCGGTCTTTCTACTGCTGTCGGCGACGAGGGTGGTTTCGCTCCTGCGCTCAATGGTATAGAGGATGCGCTTGAGAGCATCTGTCAGGCAATCAAGGATGCTGGCTATGAGCCGGGAAAGGATGTGAAGATAGCAATGGACTGCGCTGCCAGCGAGTTTGCTGTTCAGGAGAATGGTGAATGGTATTACGATTATCGCCAGCTGAAGGACGGCAAGAAGAAGGATCCCAACGGCAAGAAGCTCACGGCTGCAGAGCAAATAAAGTTCTTGGAAGAACTGATCACCAAATATCCTATTGATTCCATCGAGGACGGTCTTGACGAGAATGATTGGGACAACTGGGTGAAGCTTACGGCTGCCATCGGCGACCGTTGCCAGCTGGTTGGTGACGACCTCTTTGTTACGAATGTGAAGTTCTTGGAGAAGGGCATCAAAATGGGTGCTGCCAACTCTATCCTTATCAAGGTGAACCAGATTGGCTCGCTTACCGAGACTTTGGATGCGATAGAGATGGCTCATCGCCATGGCTACACAACTGTTACATCGCACCGTTCTGGTGAAACTGAGGATACGACTATCGCTGATATCGCTGTGGCAACAAACTCGGGTCAGATCAAGACCGGTTCGATGAGCCGTACTGACCGTATGGCAAAGTACAACCAGCTTATCCGTATCGAGGAGCAGTTGGGGGATGACGCTGCTTACGGTTACAAGAAACTAAAATAGACGTGATTAATTATTGAATAAATCATAATGGACGTTAATGGGCATGAACAACCGTGACGGTTGACCATGCCCATATTTTATATTTTCAAACAGGGCTGGGTGTCACAGGGCTCTGTTTGCAGTGCCTACAAAGGGTTTCTGCTATAACGAGAGATGTTACATCGTATCTTAACCGGAAACGACATGCCGGACTTATCCTGCCGATCAGTCGATATCAATGAGCTGGAAGTGCCGGTTGAAGGTGAGGTCAATTCCGTTTGTCAGTTCCACTTCGTATTCCTTCTTGTTCCACTCAATCTTTCTCACAGCTGCTCCTTTATAGTTCTCCTTCAGGTAGTTCTTGATGGGTTGCGGGATGAGCTGGCTGGGCACGATGCCTTGCTTGCAGTCAATCTCAGTAAGGTTGCCCTTCTTGTCGAACTCCAGCTTCGTGCCATTCCGCAGAACAACGTCATAGCTTCTGCTGACAACGCCGGACTCAATCGTGGCGAGCATCACCTTCTGACCTTTGAAGTGTTTGCTGAGCAGGGTCTGAGCCTTGGGAGGGAGTTCTTTAACATTGATAGGTTTGTCGTTGCCCGCATTTGCTACTATATTGAATGACATCATGCAACAAATGGCAATCATCAAAATTCTCATAATTCTGTTCATAAGCTACAAATTAAAGATTTACAAATACCATACATTCAATTAGACGCAAATCGTTCGCGATAGTTTATTAGAAACATTCTTTTTCTTTCTGTTTTTTCTTTTGTTCACAATCTGCGTGATGCGCCTGATGCTTCTGTTACGTTGGTTGATGATGAGCGGCACACGTTCTACGACCACCATAGAAGTGTCGAGGCCCAATGCCTTAGGCTCGTCGATGCCTATCTTGCTGATAAGAGCGTAGAAAGTCATCAACAAGTTCTGCTGACGGTTGGCGGAACTCTCTGGATAATATACACGATGAATGATGATGAACCGGAAATCGCCAGGTATTCCGTTCTTACGAAGCGAAGGATAGGTGCTTTTTAAATCTACCTTCTTGCTTGCCACAAGGTCTTCCACCACTTGTCGCAGATATAGACTCACACGAGGCTCAATGCGGAAACCTATGTGCATCGTCACACTATAGAGAGTGTCTGGCACCAGAGTTTTGCAGCTGTACTCAAGCGTGTCTGGAGTATCTACAAACTCCATATTTATAAACCAGTAATGATCGGCACGCTTGGGCTGCTTGTTGATGATGGAATAGAGCAGTTTGTCGTCTACGGTGCCTTCCTTGCTGGTATGGTTTACATAGACAAGGTTGGACGCGTACTTGGGGATGCTCTCGTCGGCTTTGATGTCGGAGATAATCTGATAATAGTCATCCAGCGGTTTGGTGCAGACATAATGGCGTCGTATCTTCATGGCTCTAACCCATACATACATCATCAGGAACAGGATTCCGCCAATGAGCATCGTACACCATCCTCCAGCGAGAAACTTTGACAGGTTGGCTGCCAGAAAGATGGCTTCGATGGTGCAGTATGCGCCCATAAACAGCAGCGTGAAGACTCGTGCCACGCCCTTGCTGTGCAGGTAGAAACCGAGCAGCAGGGTGGTCATCAGCATGGTGATAGTGATGGCGAGTCCGTACGCAGCCTCCATGTGTGAGGAGTCGCGAAAGAGCAGGATGATGAGAACCACGCCGATGTACATGGCAAGGTTGATCATCGGGATATAGAGCTGTCCCTTTACATGAGTAGGATGCTTTATACGCATACGCGGCCAGAAGTGCAGGTTCATGGCTTCGCTCAATATGGAGAAGGTGCCGCTTATAAGTGCCTGACTTGCCACGATTGCCGCACCCGTGGCCATGATGATGGCGAAGATCAACATGCTCTGCGGCATTATGGAAAAGAACGGATTCACGGACAAGGCTGTTGGCACATGGTTCAGCACCCAAGCGCCCTGTCCCAGATAGTTGAGAATGAGCATGGTCTTTACAAATGCCCAACTGATGGTGATGTTTTTTCTGCCACAATGTCCCAAGTCGGAGTAGAGAGCCTCGGCACCGGTTGTACAGAGAAACACGGCGCCAAGGATTAAGAACCATTCAGGCGATTGTGTTAGCAGAACAACTGCGTAATAGGGATTGAAAGCCTTCAGTATCATGGGGTAAGACGTGATGCTGACGGCTCCCACCACGCCCAGCAGCAGAAACCATAGCAGCATGAATACTCCAAACGACTTGCCTATGCTCTCTGTGCCAAACCGCTGTACGAAGAAGATGATGGTGATGATGGCAAGTGTGATGGGGATGACAGGCAGATTGGGACTGATGCTTTCGAGTCCTTCGATGGCTGTGGTAACCGTGATGGCAGGTGTGATGATTCCGTCAGCCAACAAGGTGCTGGCGCCTATGATGGCCAATATGTAAATCCACTTGCTCTTGAGTCGGCGCAGCAGGGCGTAAAGGGCGAGAATGCCTCCTTCGCCGTTGTTGTCGGCTCGCAGAGCCACGCATACGTATTTGATGGTGGTCTGTAGGGTGAGTGTCCAGATGATGCATGACAATGCGCCGAGGATGGTGCTCTCGTCGATGGTTTCGCCCGTATGCAGGATGGCCTTCATCACATAGAGGGGTGATGTTCCGATGTCGCCAAACACGATGCCTAATGTGACGAGCAATCCCAAGAAGCTTATTCGATGATGGTTGCAGACTACCGATTTTTCTGTATCTTCTCTCATGTTTTTCTCTTTTTTATTAAACAATGTTATCCTTTAGATTATCAAATTGTTCGCAAAGGTATAAACATGAGAGGTAAGATATGATTTGTTTAACAAGAATTATCTTATTTAACATCTTGTGAAAGATATCAAGCCGGTAAATGACATTCATCAGAACTCTTATTATTCTTTTCATATGCAAAAACTATAAATTAAAATACTTGTTTGCGATGATTTTTTTAAAACATTATATACGAGTTATACGCAAATCGTGAGCAAAAGGTTTAGCAATAAACCTATTTGTCATTGTGTTTGGCAAAAAATATTTGTATACACGCCTTTTGTAACGGTCTGTTTAAATTCATGTCATTCCTTTTATCAGCTTCTTTTCATTAGCCTTTTTGTATGCAGTAGGTGCATTTATCTTAAACTCTATTGGGGTTTTGTATTTTTTTGACTCTTCAATGATCCTTTAATCGGTCCAGTTGCCGTATGGGTGTTTTTGATTTGCCATGTCTTTAAGGTCTTGTTGTTAGATTATATTGAGTATAACCTGCATCTTGCAAGCATCTCATTAGATTCTTTATAGGCAAATATTCTGCATTTCGATCTGCTTCTATTTTTATCTCCAAGTCTTTACTTTTTGTAATCTCTTTGTAGGTAGCTATAGTGTTACTTATCTCTGAAAGTTTAATTTCCCATATTGAGTCTTCACTTGTAACCTTTAGATTTGCCAATTTAGCAAATTTCAACCTAACCGTATCACTTGGAATGTAGACACAATATTTGCCTATCTTATTGACTTTGATTACCAAAGCATTTGAGAACGAGCCTGTTTGAATTACTTTAACAGGCTCGTTTTTTACTTTACTACAACTGCAAAAGAATACAGAAATTATGAGCAATGAAATAACTTTGTATAAATAGAATTCTTTATTCATTGTAACTTCGTTATTGTCTATGTATATAAATATTTACAGTCTATTTCTTCTTCCTTCAAATGTTAGAGGTATAAGAGTGTCTTCCAAATCTGGAATCCAAACTGGTGTGAACTCATATTTGATCTTGTTCTTTTTCATATACTCTTCTAATTTGGAAGTATCTATTCCTATTTTCTTAATGTCAGCCAAGAGCGTTTTTACATCAAACGTTCTTGTATGTTCAAATTTGATAAGAAAAATCTCCTTCTGTATTTCTTTATTATAGAACATTGCATAACTATAATATTTGGAATTGGGATCCATATTATCATTCACAAACTTCAAAAAATCAGGCTCATTAAATTCTTTTATAGACTCATAATATTTTGTAGCCCTACCATATTCTGTAGAGAATGCAATACTGTCATTTTCATAGCTCTTAATTGACACTTTTACTTCAGGATCGTAATACTCTCTACCATATCCCCAATTAATACTGTAAAGTTTTACCATTTGAGGATAATAGGTTACTTGAAAATATTCTGTTACCATATCACAATAGTAATACTTATAACCAAAGGCGAAAATACATAAAATCACGATTGGCAATGTCACGTATAAAAACTTTTTCTTTTGCTTCATAAAGATTATTACCTTAGAACGATTATATGAATTTGCAATCATTAGTTGTTAATAAAATTTGCCTCCAAGAGCTTTATAATACTTAATTGTTTCTTGGATAGACGTAATAGTCGCAGATTTTAGAGTTCGGGTATCGTAGTATTTTTCTCCATTCATTTTAATCTTGATACTCTTTGCTTTCTCAAGTGCTCGTATAAGGTCTATATCAGTTAGTTGTAAATCACACCATTCCCAGATTTGTCCTCCTCGACAGTCTGTATTAAAATCTAATCTTCTATATTCAAACACTTTACCATCTATATTGAATATTAAGTCTTCGATAAATAACCAGTCACTATTAACATACTGAAAGACAAACCTAAAATTCCTAACTTCTTTGTTTTGTTTCATGAAATAGCAATAAGTTGCATTTCTGTTTCGGTATTTAGGTTTATCTTTAGGGTAAATCCATGTTTTATTGCTAAACTCGTCCTTTTTATGGTTGAAGTTTTTAGAGAGTTTGTCCAATTCTGCTTTTCTTTCTTGTAATCGTGCTTCTTCCGCTGCAATCCTTTTTTGTTCTTCAATAATACTGGTGCTATCCACAGATTCCATGCTGGTATTAACTGTATCTGTGTTATTGGAAAAAGAACTGTTTTTTACTCTTGATTGGCATGATGACAAAATAATGCCACAACCAATTAAGGTTATTATTAAATATAATGAATGTTTCATAATGATATGCATTTTGGGTTGTTCTTGCCCTTGCTGTATATTGTCGTCATCTTGTAATGCTCGTTAATACACAGCAAATTCTTTTAATTTAAAGCAAATTCTTTATTAAGAATGTATTCATTGCTATTTCGTAGGATTATTAGTTCTTCTTCCAAGTATAGTTAAAACTTACACCTTGACTTGAGGAACCACTCCATTTCATTGCCACTAACAACTATCGTTGCGCTGAAAGTGTCATTGTTTGTTTTTATAGTTTATTATTTTAATCTACTTGCGTTTTATCTTCAGCTTTCTCTTTTTGTTTTTCTTCTAATTGTGCACGTTTCAGGATTTTCATATATCCCAATTTATAATAATCTTCAGCAGTTTTTAGATTCTTAAACCCCTTTGGTAACTTTTCTTCCAATTGTGACAATTGAAATTCTAATTCAGCAACTTTGTTATCAATTTTTTCACCTGAATAGTAGCTGTCAGAATGAATATATTTCTCCATGTCATTCAAGAAAACTTGAATGAGTATTTCTGCTGCTTTGTCATTCAGACCCAATAGGCGATATTTACGGAATAGTTCTGTAGTATTAGAGCGTGTAAGTTCTGTTTGGATTTTTTTTACATTGTTGGTCATACCCCATACTTTAAAGAAAAGAATAACCTCCAATATACCCCATACAAAAAGTATGAACGTCAAAAACTTAATAGTTCCTGGTAGTTCTATACTACTATAATCGCCATAATAGGCAAACATGGCGATAGGCATTGTCGCTAAAAGCGAGATAGTACATAATCTTTTCATAGATTTTAGTTGTTTTTTATTATGTTTATAGAATTAATATTTACAAAATTTTATTCATGACATACAGGACGAACAGATCGGCCTATATGACGAGTTCCTGTATCATAAAAGTTCAAATCGTTTTCAGCATGAAAGCTGGTAAAATATGCATTAGAGTACCAGTTTGAGAGAGAACATGTCCAATAGCTGCAGGTTTTGTCAGTCTCGCCTATTCCAGTATTAACATAACCACCTGCTGCTGGAAGGAAAATATAATTACCATTTGGTCCTGTTATTTTATAGCCGTAATTACTATTCATTAAAGCCCATTCCCATGTACATTTATCACGTAATTCTTCAAACTCTTCAATTGTAGGCATACGCCATTTGCCACCCCAATTCTCATAAGCAGCATCATCTTCTAATTCTAATGTAACTTTATCATCGCGAAAACCATCATATCCTGATTTATCATCAGTAACGTATTTTGTGTACCCTTTCTTTGTTATTTCAATAAGAAATCCATCTTCGTCTGTTGTTTTAGTAGTGCTTTCCATGTAATATTTGTAGTTCTTTTCTGTGAAATTAGTTTTCCCTTCCTGACTACCTTTGGTTTCTGCCCATGCAAAATAATCACCATAGGAAGATATACTTTTAGCACCGATATTCATATTTGCCCATTTTGTTCCTGATGGCAATCCAAGATCAATTGCAGTTACGTCATTGGGTGTATTGTCTGGTTTTATCGGTTCTGATTTGTTAATATTCCATGTGATATTATCGATTAAAGAAACCGGAATTTCCATAACCTTACCATCGACAAAATTTATTTGCATTTGTGCATTTTGTGCATTTATGCAAATAATTGTTGAAACGAAAGCAAAAAATAAAGCTACTATTCTTTTCATCTTTTTAATACTTTAAAAGTTGTGTTACCTTTCTTGATTATAAAAATCCCTTTAGGAAATTCTGAAATTTTGTTTTCTGATATTCCTGAATCATTGTGTATCCTTTTTATAAGTACACCTTTTTCATTAAATATGAGAATATCGCTACTTTCCCTTTTAATATGTTGTAATTTGATGTCTGTTAATTCGTCTTCAAAAGAAAGTTTGTTAAGTTCGGTTAATGGAAATTCAATAGAAACAGTTTTTGTGGAAACCTTTAATGTGTTTCCTTCATAAGTAACTATTGGTTTTTCTAAAAATCCACAACAGAATATCTCTCCATCTTTTTGGTGAATGTTCAGAGTGTTCTGGGCAAATCCTGCAATTGAAAAGAGGATTATAGGAATTAATATCAAAAACTTTTTCATTGTTTTTTATCTTTTTGCTAAACGCAAGAACGTGAGACTCTACACTTGTCCGTCACTTATTCTTGGTCGTAGGAAACCATTGGTTAATGACGAACAGATAGAATCTCACGCTGAAAGTTATACGTACCCCCGAAAAGTGTGCCGCTGAGGTTTGTCCTCCTTGGCACACTACGAGGGTTGATTATACAACCTACCCGTGACATCTTCTCTGCAATGTCATTGATAACCATTTTGAATTTCCTACGTTCAGAATAATCAATGAACAAAGCGTTGATGACGCCTTATGTATGTTTTGCAAACGCTTTGATTGCGAATGCGCCACAAAGTTACTAAAAATATGTGAGAATAAAAACTTTATGGTCTATTTTCTGGCAGTTTGATGTTGCCTTTATCGTCCATGTATTTGTAGATACCCTGGTTGATGTTGGAGAAGGCGAAGGCACGCGTTTGTTTCTGTACGCGCTGATCGTTTGAGTTGTTGCCATACTTGCCGCTGATGCCCTTAATGACATTATTCATTTTTGTGTCTCTATCCCAAGCAAAACTTTCTTTGCCTCCAATCCTCCTGCATAGCCAGTCAAGGAATTGTTGCAGCCTATGACGCGATGGCAAGGGATGAGGATGCTGATGCCGTTTGCCCCGATGGCTCCGGCGACGGCTCTTACGGCTTGGGGCTTGCCGATGCTTTGAGCTATATCCTTGTAGCTCATTGTCGTTCCGTACGGAATGTTTAGCAAAGCGTTCCACGCTTCATGCTGGAAATCGGTACCTACCAGGCGTAGCCGTATGTTGAAAGACTTGCGCTTGCCGGCAAAGTATTCGTCGAGTTGCCTCTTTGTCTCTTCCAGGACAGAGGATGTTTCTGTCTTGAAAGAGGCATTCGTATACCTTGCAAGCCGACGCATGTTGCGCTCGGCGCTCGGCATGTCGTTCCAGTCGCAAAGGCACAACTCGTCGTCAATAGAAGCTAAGACGAGTCTGCCGCATGGCGAGTCGTAATATTGTAAATTAACTTGCTTTCTGTTGTTCATCATAATAGCTATTGGTTGGTCGGTTTTTTAATCAACCATCTTGTTCTCGCCAACCTTAATCTTCGTTGTTGGAATTATATATTTAGGATCAAATGCCTATCATTCTATTCCCAATAGTGCAGATTTAGTATTATTGTTGCCGTCGAAACGTCACCGTTCGCGTCCGCCGTCCGATCAGATTGCGTCCGCTGCCCAATCAGATTGCGTTCGGGGGCCGATCGGATTGCGTACGGGTGACGATGACTTTTGCAAAAGAGTTACTATAGTCCGCACAACATTCTGTACGGGCAAAGCTCACACTTCTTTCTGTCGTCAGTGGGCGTGAAGGGGGTGTCGGGGGAATAGATGTCGGCGAGGGTGTGCTTGAGTTTTGTGAGGAACTCCTCCTCGTAGACGGTTACGTCGCTAATGGGGTGTTTGTCGATGTGGAGCGTGGGGTCGTAGTGGTCGGCGGGGGCTTGCTTTATGAAGAGCAGGGCTGGGCTGACGGGGTGGTTAGCGGGGTTCCAACGCTTGGAGCGGCTGACGATGAGGGAGTAGAGTATCGCCTGGAGGTAGTAGTTGGAGTGTTTGCTGCGGATGTTGTTGGGGTCGAAGATTTCGTCGATGTTCTTGATCGGGCTGGAGGGTTGGTTGCCGGTCTTGTAGTCGACGACGCGTATGCGGCGCTTGCCGGTCTGCTTGTCTGTGACGGCGTCGAGTCGGTCGATGATGCCGCCGATGGTGAGGTTGTACTGCTTGGTTGGTGCACTTGTTCTTGGTGCACTTGAGACAAGTGCACCCCCTTTAAGTGCACCCCCTTTAAGTGCACCAACAGAACAGGTTGGCTGCGTGGGTATGGCAGGGATGCCATACCCTCCTACAAGTGCACCTTCTGAGGGGATGGTGAAGGACAGGGAGGTGTAGACTTTCGCTTCTTCTTCCATGGCGAGGATGGAGAAGGGGCAGAGCTGCTGGTCGATCTTGAGGAGCTTGGTGATGTACTGGATTATCACTTCGCGGTTGATAATCTGCAGTCCGTTGTTGGCGGTGCATTCTTCTTCCTCGAAGGCGCGGTCGACGACGCTTGCCAGGAGTTTGCGGTTGCTGAGATAAGCCTGTATGTGAGCCTTCTCGATAACCGGACTATGGTCGGTGATGTCTTTGTATATAAGGTATGCCGCGCGGTGGAAGATGTTGCCGAACATGCGGTTGTCGATAGTCTCGGGGTCGCTGTCAGGCTCCTTTATGTGGGCTATGTACTGGTAGTAGAACGCCAGTTTGCAGCGTATGTAGGTGTTGAGGGCCGATGGCGAGAGGCGGCTCATCTCCTCGAGCTTGCTGAGGGCCGCCTCGTCCTTCTCTATGGGTTTCGGCATGAGGGGGGTGGGGTGGTTATTCGCGGTGAGACAGTAGTGGTTGATCTTCTGTCCGCTCTCCACGAGGAGCTGGAGCATGAAGCGGCTCATCTCGCCGGTGTGTCCGTTGTCGGTGGAGTTGTTGTAGGCGATGGTGATGTCGCGGGCGCGCTGGAGGAGGCGGTGGAAGTAGTAGGAGTAGAGGGCTACTTTGTTGTCGATGGTGGTGAGGTGGTGTGCCTTGCGTATGGTGTAGGGTATGAACGAGGAGTCGTTGATGCCCTTGGGCATGTTGCCTTCGTTGCAGGAGAGGAGGAGGAGGTGGTCGAAGTCGATGTTGCGCGTCTCGAGCACGCCCATTATCTGCACGCCTACAACGGGCTCGCCGTGGAAGGGTATGGAGGAGGAGCTGACGAGCTGGGAGACGAGTCGGCGCAGCGTGGTGTTGTCGACGAGGAGGTCGCCGCTGTCGGCTAATGTGGCGAGGCGGTTGAGTATGGTGTACATGCGGAAGACTGACTCCTGGGTGAGTGGGTCGCCCTCGGGCTTTGTGGCTATGCCGACCTGCTTTATGAGTGTGGCAATGTGGTGAAGGATGGAGTTTTGAGTTTTGAGTTTTGAGTTTTGAATTGTCGGCTGCGCCGATGAGGAATTGTCGAATTTTGAATTTGGTTGGTGCACTTGTTCTTCTTGGTGCACTTGAGACAAGTGCACCCCCTTTAAGTGCACCTCCTGGAGGTGGCGTGCGTAGGGATGTGCCATGAGCTTCTTAAGGTAGTGGGGGTTGAAGGCGGTGCCTTTCTTGCGCAAGCCGAGCGTGTAGAGGTCGAAGAGCAGCATCACGAGCGAGGCTACGGGCGTCATGGCGAGGGGGAAACCGCTCGTTATGTTCACCTTGTCGGCTTCGGGCGGCAGGCTGTGCATGATGGGCAGCAGTATGCTTTCGTCGCACATCACGACGGCTGTCTTACGGCCGGCACGGTAGCGGTGGTTCTCGATGAGCCAGTTGCTCGCGAAGCGCGCCTGCGCATTCTCCGTGGGCGAGGATATGAAGCGTATGCGTTTCGGTCGGCGCATGTTGGCGTAGATGTCGCGGTCGGTGTTGTCGAGCTCGTTGGGGAAATCGGAGAGGTTGAGGTGTTGAGATGGTGAGGTGTTGAGATTGGTTGGTGCACTTGTTCTTGGTGCACTTGAGACAAGTGCACCCCCTGAGAGCTGTTGGGATGGTGAGGTGTTGAGGTGTTGAGATGGTGAGGGCATGTAGTATTCGTCGAAGTCCCAGTAGAACTTCGCCTTGCCCTCCTTCATCAGTCGGCTGAACAGCACACGCTCCACCTTCTGCAGGAGGTTGAAGCCTACGAACAGATACTTGTCGTACTTTAGGTGGAGCGTCTGCTCGCTTGCCACCTTTCTATATATGGCGCCCTCGTAGCCTATGCCCTGCTCGGTGAGGCGGCGGTTGTAGTCGTGGTAGATGTCGCCGAAGTGCGACCACAGACTGAGGAAACGCTTCTTCAGTTCGGAGTCGATGTCGTCGCTGAAGTTGGCGAAGAAACGCGCAAGCATCTCCTTCTGTTCGTTGTCGAGATAGGATATGTCGTCGAGCTCGTGAATGTCCTTGAGGTTGCAGAATATGCTGTCGGCGTCAGCCATGTTCTTGTCGATGTCGTCGAAGTCGGCAAGCAGCAACTGTCCCCAGCCGTAGAAATGGTCGAGAGTCTCGCTGATGCCCGTACACTTCGTGAACGACTTGTGTATGTCGCATATCAGTTTTATAGGGTCGGCGGTCTTGAGGTCGGTATGCTGGCGGAAGAGGTCGCTGATGGTGATGTACGCAGGGCTCCATACGGGCTGACCAGCAATGCGCGCAAGATGCTCGTTGAGGAACAGAGCGGCACGCTTGTTGGGGAACACGACGGCGATGCGCGAGAGGTCGGTGCCGTACTTGCTGATTATATCTTCTGCGACATATTCTAAGAATGTCTTGTTCATGTTGTTTTCCTTTTATTGTTATACTTCAACGATGTTGTCCGAATAGACGTACCAGAGATAGCCCTTCACGTCGGTGTAGCCCATGCTGTGCATGAGCGATATGTAGCGCCGCACCTGGTCGGTGTGCTCGGGCTGCGGCTTGCCGAACTTGAAGTCGACGATCTGCACCTCGTCACCGCGCTTCATCACGCGGTCGGGGCGGTGCTCCGTGAGCTTGTCGGTGTGTGGGTCGTAGCTGAGGATGGAACACTCGTTGAAGAGTGTCCAGCCGCCCCCGAACCACTCCTTCACCTTTGGGTTAGAGAAGCGCTTGTGCAGCATGTTCTTCAGTTTGGTAGGCGTGATGACGCTCTCGTCGAACAGACCTTCCATCTCCATGTCGTGCAGACAACTGTCTACGTCGTCGGCGGTCTCGATGTTAGAGAACAGATAGTGGAGCAGCAGACCCGTCTTGATGTACGACTGCTGCTCGGCCTGCTCGTCGTCAGCCTCGTCGTTGATGAAGTCGCGACTCTTGTTGCTCTGCTTGAACTCTACGTTCGAGGCGTAGGTCTTCATCGGCAGTTCGATGTTCTCCACGTGCGGCATGAAGATGTTCGGCTCCTCAGCCTTCTTCTTCTCCTTGGTGGTGTCTATCTCGCCGTAGGTAAGGGTGAGGTGGTGAGATGGTGAGGTGGTGAGATTGGTTGGTGCACTTGTTTTTGGTGCACTTGAGACAAGTGCACCCCCTTTAAGTGCACCCCCTGAGGTGTTGAGGTCGCCTTCGAGCGAGCAGTCGGGCAGCTGCATGTCGCTTATCGCTTGCTCTATCACGTAGGAACGCAGCGATGTGTTGCCGCGACGTGCGAAAACAATGAGGCTGCGCTCGGCGCGGGTGAACGCTACGTAGAGCAGGTTGAGGTTGTCTACGCAGTTCTGCAGGTGCTCCACGATGTAGTCGCGCTCGTATATAGTGCCCTTCATCTGCTTTGCGCTGAAGTCTACCGGCACAAGCGGCAGCTCGTTGAACGGAGCCTCCGTAGGCTCGCACCATATAGTGTTGGTCTTCTCCATGCGCCAGTCGCAGAATGGAATGATGACGTGCTTGAACTCCAAGCCCTTACTCTTATGAATCGTGATAAGACGAATGCCGTCGATGGAGCGTGCCTGGATGGTGTTCGATGCGAAGTTCTCGTTCCACTCCTCAACGAAGTCGTCGAGTGTGGCCGTGTTTGAGGTGAGGAAACTGGTGAGGCAGTCGAAGAAAGCGTAGACGTAGGCGTCTTCGCCGCAGATGCGCTCAAGACTGAATATCTTGTAAAGACGCTCGGCAAGTTCGTAGATAGGCATCTGGAGCAGTTCGTCGTTGTGGTCGCGGTAGCTGGCAGGCAACGCTTCCTCTACGCCCTCCTCGGTAGAAACCATGCGGTTGGCAGCTTCGAGGTCTACGCCCTTCACCTTCGTGAGGTAAGCCTTTGCGATGTACGCCCGTGTCAGTTTGTCGTCCTGGTGCGTCAGCGAGTGCATCGCCGCTACGAGGATGTTCAGCGCCGTAGAGTTGTCGAGACGGAAAGCCTCGTCAGACACAATCTTCAGTTCGGGGCGCACGCAGGCGAAGTGCTCCGCAATCTGCTGTATGGTGTTGTTGGAGCGCACGATGATGGCTATGTCCGAAGGGTCGGCGCCGAGTTCTATCAGATGGTCTACAGTCTCGACCGTCTTGTTGAGCGTAATGTCGGTGTAGTCGTCCTGCGGAAGCAGCTCGATGTGTACGTATCCGGTGTCCTCGCGCTTCTCCGGTACCTGCTGGCACACGTCGGCATACGCACTCTTCAGCTGTTCGGCAAGCTGCATGTCGTCCTCGCCGCAGCACTCCTTAAGGTCGTCGAACTCTATCTCGGCGGCACGCTCGAAGAAAGCGTTGTTGAAGTTGATGACACGGCGCGACGAACGGTAGTTGTGCGTCAGCGTGCGTATGTCGAGCATGTCGCTCACCTGCGGAAACTCGCCCTTGATATTGTTCAGCATACGCCAGTCGCCCGAACGCCAGCGGTAGATGCTCTGCTTCACGTCGCCCACAATCAGGTTGCCGTGCTCTTCGCTGTGGCTCATGCACTCCTCGAGCAGCACCTTGAAGTTCTGCCATTGCACGGTGCTCGTGTCCTGGAACTCGTCGATCATCACGTTCTCCAGATGCGAGCCTATCTTCTCGAAGATGAACGGTGAGTCGGTGTCCTTGATGAGCGAATGGAGTAGGGTGTGGGTGTCGCTGAGCAGGAAGCGGTTTGCCTCGACGTTCATCTCGCGCACCTTCCGCTCAATGCTGTTGAGCAGGCGCAGCTGGTTGAGATGCTTCAGCGTGAGCACCGCCGATGCGTACATCTTCCAGTTGCTCCGGCGTGTTGCTTCCGCCTTTTCGAGAAGCGGCACGATGGTCTCCTCGGCGAAGTGGCGCAGCGATTGCGGTGCACTCTTCTTCGTCCAGCAGTCGGCAGAGGCTTCGTCGAGCGCCTTCTGCACTCTGCTGGTGATGATGCTCTCGTCGTATTGTCCGTTCTGCAGTTTGATGAAGTAGCCGGCAGGTCCCGACTTGCCGTAGCTGAGGTCGGCGATGTCAACGCCCTCCGTTTCGAGAGCCTCGAAGAACTCCGCTGCAACACTTTTCAGTTCCGCTTCGGCTTCGTCGCGTATGGTTCTGATGCGCTTGGTGTACTGCTCGAAGAAGCCCTTCTCGTGCAGCAATGTGTTAAGCTCCTTGCTCTTTGTCTTGTAGAACTCGCGGAAGATGTTCTCGCCGAACGACTTTATGTAGCCGATGACGTTCCAGTTCTTGTCGTCGTCGATGTTCTCCTTTATATAACCGAGAATCCACTTCAGCAGCTCATCCTTTTCGCCCAGTTCGTCAATCATCTCGTCGACGGCGATGCTCTCAATCTGTCGGTCGTTAAGCTCGATGCGCAGGTTGGCCGTGAGGTCGAGCTCGCGTGCAAGATTGCGCAGCACGCTCTGGAAGAACGAGTCGATGGTCTCGATGCGGAAGTAGCTGTAGTTGTGTACAATATTAAAAAGAGCGATCTTGGCGCGATCGGACATAAACTGTTCGGTCACACCAAGTTCGCTCTTTATCTTTTCTATATAATCCTTCGACTTCGGGAGCTGCCTCCATATACCATAAAGCTGACTGAGGATACGTGTCTTCATCTCCTCAGTGGCTTTGTTCGTAAACGTAACAGCGAGTGTCGAACGGAAACTCATCGGGTTCTTGATGAGCAACTTTATGTATTCTACGGATAGCGTGAACGTCTTTCCGCTACCCGCACTTGCTTTGTATACGGTAAGTGCTTTCTCTCCTGTCGGTGTCATAATGGATTGTTAGTCAATACGTGTGATAGTCATGGCGATGTCCTCAGTAGGACGGTCGGCACGGTCGGTGTCGGCGTTCTGTATAGCGTCTACTACGTCCAGTCCTTCCTCTACCTCTCCGAACACGGTGTACTCGCCATCGAGGAACGGAGTGCCGCCAATGGTTGTGTAAGCCTCCATCTGCTCAGCACTGAAGCCCACGGGATTCTGCTTGCATATCTCCTTCGCCTCTTTCATAAGACGCTCCTGCATCTCCTGCAGTCCGTCACGGTCGCGGTTCTTGCGCATCTCCATAATCTCCTTCTTGTAGTAGGTCACAAGGTCGTTGAAGGTGATGGTCTCCTGGTTCTGCTTCATCTGCTTCTCCATCTGCTTGAGCTGTCCCTGGTTGTACTTCTCGCCGAGCACGATGTAGAACTGGCTGCCGCTCGACTCCTTGTTAGGGTTCACCTCGTCGCCTAAGCGTGCTGCAGCAAGAGCTCCGCGCTTGTGGAAGTGTGTAGGTGTGAACTCAGCCTCAATAGTGTAGTCGGGTCCGCCTGCACCAAGCTGCTTTCCCTTCGGCGCATTCTTGCTGTCGGGGTCGCCGCCCTGCACCATGAAGTCCTTGATGACGCGGTGGAACAGCGTTCCGTTGTAGAAGCCCTCTTCAACGAGCTTCAGCATATTGTCACGATGTTTCGGGGTGTCGTCGTAGAGGCGCACGATGATGTCGCCCTTCGGTGTCTCGATCTTTATCTTTGCCATTGTTATTATATATGAGATTAGTATTTATATGCAAAATTAATTATAAATTCTGTGAATGACGAATAAACAATTGTGTAAAGCTATTGTTTGTCAGATTTTATTTTTACCTTTGTCTTCATATTAAATGTTTTTACAACATAGTAATTATGGAAGAAAAGTTCAAATTTACAGACGAAGAAAGGACAACGCTCCTTGAGATAGCCGAGCAGTTGAAGTCGCTGATGGGTGACGAGTATGCGGAAGAAGATGCTGTCAAGGTACGTGCCCAAATCGAATCAGAACTCCAAGAGAATAAGATAAATAGAGATGTTTTCGGGCTGAACCCTATACTTATGAGTTTTCGCACGGCTCTGCTCGAGCTTGAGGAAATAGGCATGAAGCGCGACTGCGTGCTGTCGATATTGCTATACAATAGTGTGGCGAACGAGAGTCTCACAATCGAGCAGGTAGAGAAGGAATACGGTGCGAGCATAGCGCATATCATCCGTGGCCTTGTACGCATTCATGAGCTATACCGCAAGTCGCCGGTGATAGAGAGCGAGAACTTTCGCAACCTTCTGCTCTCGTTCGCCGAGGACATGCGCGTGGTGCTGATTATGATATCGGAGCGCGTGGTGCTTATGCGCCATATCCGCGATACGGAGAACAACGAAGCGCAGCAGAAAGTGGCCGAAGAAGCGAGCTATCTGTATGCTCCGCTGGCACACAAGCTGGGCCTCTATAAGCTGAAGAGCGAGTTGGAAGACCTCAGCCTGAAGTATCTTGAGCACGATGCCTACTATATGATAAAAGAGAAGCTGAACGAGACGAAGCGCTCTCGCGACGCATATATAGAGAAGTTTATAAAGCCTATCGCCGAGAAGCTCGACGCCATGGGCATAAAGAGTCATATCAAGGGCAGAACGAAGAGCATCCACTCGATATGGCAGAAGATGAAGAAGCAGCAATGCGGTTTTGAGGGCATCTACGACCTCTTCGCTATACGCATCATCATCGACTCGCCGCTGAGCGAAGAGAAGATGCAATGCTGGCAGACCTACTCGCTCATCACCGATATGTACCAGCCTAACCCGAAGCGTCTGCGCGACTGGCTCTCGGTGCCGAAGTCGAACGGCTACGAGAGTCTGCACATAACCGTGCTCGGTCCGGAGCAGAAGTGGGTGGAGGTGCAGATACGCACCGAGCGCATGGACGAGATAGCCGAGAAAGGTCTGGCAGCGCACTGGCGCTATAAGGGCATCAAGGGCGATTCGGGCATAGACGATTGGCTCAACAACATACGAGCAGCACTCGAAGCAGGCGACAGCTTGCAGCTTATGGACCAGTTCAAGATGGATTTGTATGAAGATGAGGTGTTCGTGTTCACGCCGAAAGGCGATCTGCTGAAATTTCCGAAAGGATCGACCGTGCTCGACTTCGCCTACCACATACACTCAGGCGTCGGCAACAAGTGCGTCGGCGGCAAGATAAACGGCAGAAACGTGTCGTTCAGAGAGGTGCTTCACTCGGGCGATACAATAGAGATTCTGACGCAGAACAACCAGACGCCGAAGCAGGAGTGGCTGAACATCGTGCAAAGCTCGCGTGCAAAGTCGAAGATACGCCTTGCGCTGAAGGAGCTGAAGGTGAAGGACGGAGTGTTTGCGAAAGAGATGCTCGAGCGCAAGTTCAAGAACCGAAAGATAGAACTTGAGGAGAGCGTGCTCTACCATCTCATCTCGAAGATGGGCTTCAAGGAGACTTCCGACTTCTACAGACAACTCGTAGACGAGAAGATAGACATCAACGATGTTGTGGACGGATACATAGCCGAGAAAGAACACGGTGCAAACCAGAAGATGGGCGCTGCGATACGTTCGGCAGAAGAGTTTGTGCTTGACAAAGACAATAACGCAAACAACTTCCACACAAAGTCGTCAGACGACGAGCTGGTTATCGACCGCAACCTTAAAGGCGTGGACTACTCGCTGGCACAATGCTGCCATCCTATCTACGGCGACCAGATATTCGGTTTCGTGACTGTGAACGGCGGTATCAAGATACATTGCCAGGACTGTCCGAACGCCCCCGAACTGCGTAAGCGCTTCGGCTATCGAATAGTGAAAGCAAGATGGAGCGGCAAGGGAACATCGCAGTATAACATAACGTTGCGCGTTGTAGGAAACGACGACCTCGGCATCGTGAACAACATCACAAGCATCATCTCTAAGGAGCAAAAGATTGTGATGAAGTCGATAAACATCGACAGTCACGACGGACTGTTCAGCGGCAATCTCAACGTGCTGATCGACGACACGTCGAAGCTCGACGCATTGTTGAAGAAGCTGCGCACCGTGAAGGGAGTGAAGTCGGTTACACGTTTGTAAAGATAAAATTGTACTTTTTTATATACAAAATAAAGCCTTGGTAATGTACGTACATTGTTGTGTACGAATGTTTTACTAAGGCTTTATTAAATTTTTATATGATGCTTATTCGGCGATTGCAGCGTCAAGTTCCTTTATGCCTTTCGTGGTGCAAATACCGCGCAGATAAAGGAAAATGGTGTTGTGCATGATTGTAGTTATGCTATATTCTTTATACATTTGGGTTTCCATAGCGTAGTTGGCAGACGCAGAACTTGTTTTAAGAATAATGTCGAAGTTGATGTCCGAACGGAAGAACCCCTCTCTTACACCACGTCTGAAGAATAGCAAGGCGTTGTTGTGGCGTTCAGCATTTAACTGTTCGAGATATGCTACAACCTGCTTGTACTTGCGTAGTTCAACTAAGAATAAAGGAGATACGTCCGCAATAGCAAGTAGTTTTTTCTTGTAAAACTCGATAATGATATCCATCACACTATGATTCTTGTTCTGGCTATACTGCACCATGTGGTCGTTGAACTCCTCCTCATGAATACGCACTGCCTCAAGCAGAAGCTCCTCTTTGTTAGAGTAAATCTCATACAACGTGCGTTTGGATATAGCAAGAGCATTTGCTATGTCATCCATTTTTACAGACTTCACGCCTTTGTGTAAAAATTCTGTCATAGCAGCCTTTAGTATTCTGTTGCGCAATTCCAACTTATAGCATGTTTGAGAACTTTCCTTGTGCATAAATCTTTGTTTATAATATGATGAATATCGCAATAATTTTTCACAAAAGTATAAAAAAACTTTCAAAGTGTTGCGAGTTTTTATGTTATTTTAAATAAAACGGGCGAAACAATCTTTTAAGCAATGCTTTTAATCCAAGCTTTTTCAGTAACTTTGCGGTGAAATTTTATATCTAATAATTATTTAATACAATGGTTAAAATCACAAAAGAAAGTGCATTGGAGTATCACGAAAGTGGACGTCCTGGCAAAATTGAGGTGAAGCCGACCAAGCCTTACCACACCCAAACCGACCTTAGTTTGGCGTATTCTCCTGGTGTAGCTTTCCCGTGTCTCGAGATTCAGCAGAATCCGGACGATGTGTATAAGTACACAGACAAAGGTAATCTTGTCGCCGTCATTTCAAACGGCACCGCCGTATTAGGTCTTGGCGACATTGGAGCAATGAGCGGTAAACCAGTTATGGAAGGCAAAGGCCTGCTCTTTAAAATATATGGCGGCATCGACGTATTCGATATCGAGGTTGCTGAAAAGGATCCGGAGAAGTTCTGCGAGGCTGTAGAGAAGATTGCGCCAACCTTTGGTGGTATCAACCTTGAGGATATTAAGGCACCAGAGTGCTTCTATATTGAAGAGCGTCTGAAGAAGACACTCGACATCCCCGTGATGCACGACGACCAGCACGGCACAGCCATCATCTCGGCAGCCGGTTTGAAGAATGCGCTTGAGGTAGCTGGCAAGAACATCACCGATGTAAAGATTGTTGTAAACGGAGCAGGAGCAGCTGCCATCAGCTGCACTAAGTTGTACGTAGCGCTTGGCGCAAAAGTAGAGAATATCGTGATGCTCGACTCGAAGGGTGTTATCACCGCCGACCGTCCGAACCTCACTCCGCAGAAGGCTCTGTTCGCCACAAAGCGCACCGACGTACACACCCTTGAGGAAGCCGTGAAGGGCGCCGACGTGTTCGTCGGACTCTCTAAGGGCAACGTGCTCTCGCAGGATATGATTCGCTCTATGGCAGACCAGCCAATCGTGTTCGCCCTTGCCAATCCCGTGCCCGAGATCAGCTACGAGGACGCAATGGCAAGCCGCCCCGACGTGCTCATGTCTACTGGCAGAAGCGACTATCCCAACCAAATAAACAACGTAATCGGTTTCCCGTACATCTTCCGTGGAGCACTCGACGTTCACGCCAAGGCTATCAACGAGGAAATGAAGATGGCTGCCGTTCATGCCATTGCCGACCTCGCGAAGCAGCCCGTGCCAGATATCGTGAATGAGGTATATCACGTTAACGATCTCACGTTCGGTCCGAAATACTTCATCCCGAAACCCGTCGACCCTCGTCTTATCACAGAGGTGAGTGCGGCTGTTGCCAAGGCTGCAATGGAGAGTGGAGTAGCACGCAAAGCCATCACCGACTGGGACGCCTACAAGAAGAATCTTATGGAGCTGCTGGGTCAGGAGACAAAGCTCACACGCAACCTCCACGACACAGCCCGTCTGCATCCGCAGCGCGTAGTGTTCGCCGAGGGTGGTCACCCATCTATGATGAAGGCTGCCGTTCAGGCACGCCTTGAGGGCATCTGCCATCCAGTACTTCTCGGCAACCCCGATCGTCTGCAACGACTTGCCCAGCGTCTGAAGCTAAGTCTTGAGGGCATTGACATCGTAGACATGCGTGCCGATCAGGAGCAGGGACGTCGTGCCACATACGCTAAGCATCTCGCGAAGAAGCGTGCACGTCAGGGCTACACTTTCGAGGAGGCATACGACAAGATGTATGAGCGCAACTACTTCGGTATGATGATGGTAGAGACGGGCGATGCCGATGCATTCATCACTGGTCTTTACACTAAGTATTCTAACACTATCAAGGTTGCGAAGGAGGTGATTGGTATTCGTAAGGAGTATAGCACATTTGCAACAATGCATATCCTTAATACAAAAAAAGGCGTATTCTTTGTGTCTGACACACTCATCAACCGCCATCCCGACGAGCATATTCTTGCCGATGTGGCACGCCTCTCGGCTAACACCGTACGCTTCTTCAACGAGGAACCTAACATAGCAATGATTAGCTACTCTAACTTCGGCACCGACGAGGTAGGTAGCCCGGTTAAGGTACATGCGGCAGTCGATGATTTGCAGCAACGCTACCCTGACTTGTGTATCGATGGCGAGATGCAGGTCAACTTTGCCCTGAACAAGCAGCTGCGCGACGACAAGTATCCGTTCACACGCCTTAAGGGCAAGGACGTCAACACTCTCGTGTTCCCGAATATGAGTAGTGCACAGAGCAGCTACAAAATGTTGCAGGCACTTGACCCGGATGCCGAGATCATAGGCCCGATTCAGATGGGCTTGAATAAGCCAATCCACTTTACCGACTTTGAGAGTTCGGTACGTGACATAGTGAACATTACAGCTGTGGCTGTGATTGATGCTTATGTTACAAAGAAGATAAGTGGACATAATTAATTACAATTGAGAACAGACCGTTCGGAGTTTCATGTTATGAAATGCACGATTGTGGCAACTCCGAATGGTCTGTTCTCATTTTTTTCATTTGACAGGCTTTTGTAAAAATCCTGTATATTGTCTTTTAGTTCTTTAGATATTGTGATTAAGTGGCACTTCTACAATGTTTAAGTACCACATCTGCTATGCTTAAGTGCCACTTGCAGATAGTAAAACATCAACTTTACTTAGGTAGAAGTTAGAAGTATAGGCTAAAAAAGTCGTATTCTATTTTGTATTCTCTTCTATTTCCACTAAATTTGTAGTATAAAACAAACAAGATGAATACATTTACACGAATAATATCCGATGCGCTTGGTTTGCCACAGCGCGGAGTGGAGAACACACTACAGTTGCTCGACGAGAATTGCACCATACCGTTCATCAGTCGCTACCGCAAGGAGATGACCGGCAACATGGACGAGGTGCAGGTGTCAGACATTGCGCTGATGCGCGAGAAACTCACAGACATTGCGAAGCGCAAGGAGACAATACTTTCTACCATCGAGGCTCAGAGCAAACTTACAGACGAGTTGCGCAAGCGTATTGAAGATTGTTGGACGCTGTCCGAACTTGAAGATATATATCTGCCATACAAGCCGAAGCGCCGTACAAAGGCAGACATTGCCCGTCAGAACGGACTCGAACCGCTTGCCAACGCCATTCTGCTGCAACTCGATAAGAACATCAATCGTACAGCTGAGCGTTTCGTAAAAGGCGAAGTGAAATCGATGGAAGAGGCTCTCGAGGGTGCGAAGTTCATTATAGCCGAAGCTGTCAACGAGAACGAGAATGTGCGCAAATCGGTAAGAAGTGTGTACAGACGCGAAGCCGTCATCACCTCGAAGGTGGTGAAGGCTAAAGCAGATACGGAGGAGGCGCAGAAATACCGCGACTATTTTGAGTTCTCAGAGTCGCTCCGCCGTTGTTCGTCGCATCGATTGTTGGCAATGCGTCGTGGTGAGCGTGAGGGATTTTTGAAGGTGAGCATCTCTGCTAATGACGAGGTATGCAAAGATAAGATAAAGGCGCAATACGTCCGTGGCTATGGCGAGTGCAGTAAACTCGTTGCCGAGGCTGTCGACGATGCTTTCAAGCGACTACTCAAGCCTTCTATCGAGACAGAGTTCTCCGTGTCGAGCAAACAGACTGCCGATCAAGAGGCTATCAGCGTATTCGCTGAAAACTTGCGCCAACTTCTTCTTGCTGCTCCGCTCGGACAGAAGCGTGTCATGGGTGTAGACCCTGGTTTCCGCACCGGTTGCAAGGTGGTTTGTCTCGACGCACAGGGCACACTGCTCCATTTCGAGGCTATCTATCCGCATCCGCCCAAGAGCGATACCCGTGGCGCAGCACGCCAGGTGTTGGGCATGGTGGAGAAATATGGTATAGAGGCGATTGCTGTGGGTAACGGTACGGCGAGCAGAGAGACGTCGGCTTTCTTAAAGGAGATAGGTCTTGACCCAAAGATACATGTCTTCGTGGTGAGCGAGGACGGAGCATCGGTCTATTCTGCCTCTGAAGCCGCACGCGAGGAGTTCCCCGACGAGGATGTCACGGTGCGTGGTGCCGTCTCCATCGGTCGCCGACTCATGGACCCACTCGCTGAACTCGTGAAGATCGACCCTAAGAGCATCGGTGTCGGACAGTATCAGCACGATGTAGACCAGTCGGAGCTGAAGAAATCTCTTGGTATGGTTGTAGAGTCGTGTGTGAATACCGTCGGTGTCAATCTCAACACCGCCAGTCGCCATCTGCTAACATACGTCAGCGGTCTGAACACCACGACAGCTAAGAACATTGTAGAGTACAGAGAGAAGAACGGAGCGTTCAAGTCACGTGCGGAACTGAAGAAGGTGCCGCGTCTTGGTCCGGCTACGTTCGTGCAGTGTGCCGGCTTCCTGCGCATTCCGAATGCGAAGAATCCGCTTGACAACAGTGCCGTACATCCCGAAAGCTACGACATCGTCAAGCGCATGGCAGAGGACAAAGGCTGTACCGTAGCACAACTGATTGAGGATAAGAACCTGCAGAAGACCATAAAGCTCGATGCCTATGTCACACCGACCGTCGGTATGCCTACGCTTACCGACATCATGACTGAACTGCAGCGACCGGGACGCGATCCGCGTGCTGCGGTTGAGGTGTTCGAGTTCGACCCACGTGTGCACGAGATAGGCGATTTGCAGGTGGGTATGCTTCTGCCTGGCATCGTGACGAACATCACGAACTTCGGGGCTTTCGTAGATGTAGGTGTGCATCAGGACGGACTGGTACATATCTCGCAGCTTGCTGACCGATATGTGAAGGACCCGAACGATGTTGTGAAGCTGCATCAGCATGTGGTAGTGCGTGTGACGGAAGTGGATTGCAAGCGCCAGCGTATATCGCTGTCGATGAAGGAGTAGGAAGGTTGGAGGCTTTAGCCTCCTTCCTTACATGTATATTCAAACAATGGTATATTCTAAAAAAAGTATAAGATGAAATCGATATTGTTAATTGCTGCGTGCATCGTTGCTATGGGATTTGCTGTTGCAAGCTGTCGTTTCGCCCCTTCGCCGAAGTTGGGTGATACGGTTGCGTCTTCGGTGTTTGAACCTGCCGACACGGGTTTGATAAACAAGAAGACGCGAGCAAAGGTGGCAGATACGACAATCGTTGCAGATAGCGTTGGATTGTACTACATCGGTAGCGGTTCGACCAAACAATTCCTGCAACTCGTGTCCTATCCATCGCGCCGAGACACCACCGTGTATGGCAAAACTCTACATATAAAAGTGAAAGGATCCGCCGAGATAAACAACGTAGTAAGAGTGAAGTATTACTTGCTCAACGGAAAGGATTCGCTTGTGAAAGAAGTGGAGCAGGTGAAATTCTCCTAATCACCCAGCTCTTATGGCTTATGTTCGTCATGCTTCTCTTACAAAATGAGGAACGGTCGTGTCACCTAACTGTGGAGCGAATTCAAAACACTCATAACTGAATCCGCTAAGTTCCTCTGGAGTGACGAGACGATTGTTCAGAATAAAGCGTACCATCGCTCCACGACATGATTTTGCCCATACCGCCTGCGTCTTCAAACTGCCGTCTTTTTGTCGTATGTAGAAGTGAGGCTGAACAACCGTCACTTCCTTGCATACCCTTTTCCAATCGAAAAGATGCTCGTATTCCTCGGTAGAGAGATGCAGGAGAATGCCATCATCAGCTTGCACGCTCGCGATAAGCACATCTGTCAGTTTGTCTCTCCAAAAATGGTTGATGGGTTTATCGTTTGTGGTTTCGAGAGAGACGTAATGTTCTATGCGATAGGGTACGACGGCATCCATGGGACGGAGTAATCCGTAGAGAAAGCATGTAATCCAGAGATGTTTCTGAGCGTATTCTAAAGCCTCTTCGCTCAAGGTGGCAGCACGCAGATGCTTATATGCCTGACCATTGTAGGCAAGCAGGGCTGGCATCTTTTCGGCAACCACGAAGTTCTGGTAGCGTATCCAGTTTTCCGTGGCAATCTTCTTACTGCAATCAAGTTGACGAGCCAAATCCTCCATATTCATTTTTGCCATTTCTGCAGCCAGTATGTCGGCTGTGGTCTGGAAGAGTGGTGTTGAGAGTGGCTTTCTGTCTGTCTTGCCAAACATAATTTTGGCATTTGCTAATAGTATCTGCATGTTATTATTTAAATCATTCGTTTCTAAAATTAAATTATTAATGTCTTGTTATCTGAAATGTCTCTTGCAAAGGTACGATTTTTTTTGTAATTGTATCAATTCTGTTTATAGACATGATTCTACGATCTTTGCTTCAGGTGCAAAATATGTTAATGCGTTAAACTTTTGGGGTGATCCTTGTTACTAGCATATAAATTGGCATATATACAGGAAAAAGGGCAAAAGTAGAAAATAAGAATCTACTTTTGCCCTTTATATTTTACTCGTATCTCAATATCTATATAATAGAAATCTTACGATCTACGGTTTATTATACGAGATACTGTGAGCTGATGCTCTCGTTGCTGATAACGCGGCGGATGGTCTCTGCGAACATGTCCGCAACAGAAAGCTGCTTAACCTTAGCACAACGGTTTGAGTAAGGGATTGAGTCGGTGAAAACAATCTCCTCCAATGCAGAGTTCTGAACACGCTCAGAAGCAGGACCAGACATTACACAGTGAGAAGCACAAGCACGAACGCTCAGCGCACCAGCCTCCTTCATTACGTCGGCTGCCTTTGTGATTGTACCTGCTGTGTCTACCATGTCGTCTACGATAATCACGTGCTTGCCCTTAACGTCACCGATAATCTGGATGGTGTCAACAACGTTTGCACGAGCGCGGGTCTTGTTGCAGAGCACGAGCGGACAACCGAGGTACTTAGCGTAAGTGTTAGCACGCTTAGAACCGCCAACGTCAGGCGAAGCGATAACAAATTCGTCAGTCTTCAGGTTCAGGCTCTGCAGATAAGGCAGAATAACACCAGAAGCGTAAAGGTGGTCTACCGGTACATCAAAGAAGCCCTGGATCTGGTCAGCATGCAAGTCCATTGTGATAAGACGATCGATACCTGCAGCGCTCAGAAGGTCGGCAACAAGCTTCGCACCGATGCTAACACGTGGCTTGTCCTTACGGTCCTGACGAGCCCAGCCGAAATAAGGAATAACGGCGATGATGTGGCGTGCAGAAGCGCGCTTCGCTGCGTCAATCATAAGGAGCAATTCCATAAGATTGTCTGAATTCGGGAATGTGCTCTGAACGAGGAATACGTCGCGACCGCGGATAGACTCCTCGTACGATACTGCGAACTCGCCGTCAGAGAATCTGGTTACTACCAAATTGCCTAAAGGACAACCCAAACTTGCGCAGATCTTCTCTGCAAGGTATCTCGTGCTTGTACCTGAGAATACCAAAAAAGAGTTTTGTTCACTCATCTTTAATTGTTGTTATTTGTTAGGTTTTAATATATAAGCTTTCTTAATTTCTCAAAGTAATTTATGAGTTCTTTGTAATCCATTTGATTGTGGATGTTGAACTTGTTCCAGAGGTCGCCACGGATAACCACTCCGCCGAAACCAAGGTCGCGTGCTATTTGTATGTTATCAACATTCATTCCACCCAATGCGTACACTCGCTTGTCAATCAATCCTTTGTCGGCAGCATCCTCCAATTCGTTCATCGTGAACGTAGAAGGTTCTAATGGCTCTGACTGGCTATTAAAAACGTTACCAAGAAAAATGTATGCTGATTGTTTTTTGAGTTCTTTAAGCTGTGTGAGGTCGCGACATGTGCGTCCGACTTTACCTTTATAGCCTTCAGGCACTGGCTCCGCAGCATTATCAAGATGTATTCCTGCAAGACGATATTCATCCTTTAGGTAGTAATGTCCGTGTACGAATATCTTCTCGTAGGCTTTATCGGGCAGCAACGACAATAGTCGCTCTGAATAAATAGGCGAAGTCTCTGGCTTATAAAGGTGCAAATTGTCTAACCCAACATCGAAGAGGGCTGCAAGTATTTTGTCTTCTTCCACAAAGAAAGTGGATTTAGTCATTATTGCTAACTTCATAGTCCGTATTCTTAATTTAGTGCAAATGTATGAATTTTCTATCAAACAGGCAATTTTATAGCCAACTATTTGTAACCGAAATGTAATTTGACCGTGTTATTCCACGAGTTTTCCGCCTTTCTGCAAGGCGTGCCATACGGAATAGCGTGCTTCGGGGTTCGTTTTCTCTATTTCTTCAAATATGCGTCTCATCTGTGTACGGTTGGTGTTACGCTCGTGCGGACATGCCTTTTTTTGCTTTACGTATTGGCTGAGTTGAGCATACTGTGCTATATCTCTTTCGTGTTCCAAACACAATGGACGTATGATAGTCACAGGCATCTTGTCCATTTGCTTCACGGCTGGCATCGTAGAGAACGAGCCTTGGAAGAAGGTGTTGAGCATCGCAGTGTGAATAATATCGTCTTGATGATGTCCGAGTGCAATCTTGTTGAAGCCGTTTTCTTGTGCGAAGCGGAACAAAACCTTACGTCTGTGCCACGAACAAAAGAAACAAACAGGTTTGTCAGAAGGAGTGGTATCGTCGAATGCAGTCTGCACGATGTGCAGCTTCACGCCGTGCTCTTTGGCAAAAGACTCCAAATAAGATGTGTCTGATTCGTAGCTCACGTTCGCCATGCGCACATGTACGGCTTCTACTTCTATCCGTGGCTTGTAAATGCGCTGTCGCTGTGCAAGCATCTCAAGCAGACAGAGCGAATCCTTACCGCCTGAGAGACCGATAAGTATGCGGTCACCGTCAGAGAGCATAGAGAAGTCTGTTAGAGCTTTCTGAAAACGCTTGTATAGCGTATGGTATAGAATTTGTTCGGGAGACTTCGGCATGGCTTCTTATTTGAAAACAAGATAAACTGCCGCTACGAGGAACACGAAGGCAAGCAGATGGTTCCATCTGAGCGATTCGCCCTGGAACATTACGTTGGCTATCACGGCAAAGACAATGAGGCTGACGCATTCCTGTACAACCTTCAGCTGCACAAGTGAGAACGGTCCGCCGTTGCCTTGAAAGCCGATACGATTGGCTGGTACCTGGCAGCAATATTCAAAGAAGGCTATCATCCACGAGAATGCGATGACGCCTATAAGCGGCCAATGGCTCGACGTGCCAGTCTGCTGTAGCTTGAGATGTCCGTACCAAGCTAAAGTCATGAAGATGTTACTCAATATTAGAAGTATTATTGTGTAGAATCCTGACATTGTGTTTTCTTTCAATTGTTATTATCGTAAGTTGTCATTCTTGTCAGAAATAAAGGAGCCGGTTGCTTGTTTCCGACTCCTTTATTTCGTTCGTTATTTTTCGTTATCTGTTTGTTATCCGTTCATTGTCTTATCCTCTGAGCTTCTCGTCCATAGACGCAGCAGCTCTTCTGCCGTCGCCCATAGCAAGGATAACGGTAGCTCCGCCACGAACGATGTCGCCACCTGCGAAAATTTCCGGACGCGAACTCTGCATCTGGTCGTTAACGGCGATAGTGTTTTTTCTGCCAAGCTCAAGACCTTCGATCGACTTTGGAACAAGTGGGTTTGGAGATACGCCAACTGCAACGATTACCTGGTCGACATCGAGTGTTACGGTCTTGCCCTCAACCGGCACCGGTGAGCGGCGTCCGCTTGCGTCAGGCTCTCCAAGTTCCATAACCTGAAGCACGGCTGCCTTCACGGCGCCCTTCTCGTCAGCGATATATTCTATCGGGTTGTGCAACGTGAGGAAATTGATACCTTCCTCCTTTGCATGCTTCACCTCCTCAAGACGTGCCGGCATCTCTGCCTCAGAACGACGATATACAAGAGTAACGTCGCCACCCAAGCGCTTAGCAGTACGGCAAGAGTCCATAGCGGTGTTGCCTCCGCCTACAACGAGCACATGCTTACCTATATTAAGAGGTGTGTCGGCGAGTGGATTGGCAGCATCCATGAGGTTTACGCGAGTGAGATACTCGTTAGATGACATGATGTTGAGCGAATTCTCGCCCTTGATGTTCATGAAGTTAGGCAGACCTGCGCCCGAGCCCACGAAGATACCCTTGAAACCTTCAGATTCGAGCTGGTCGACAGTTATCGTCTTTCCAACGATGCAGTCGGTCTGGAACTCAACGCCCATCTTCTTCAGGTTCTCTATCTCAACATCTACGATGTGATTGGGCAGACGGAACTCGGGGATGCCATATTTCAATACGCCGCCAATCTCGTGCAATGCCTCGAACACATGCACTTCATAACCCTTCTTAGCCATGTCGCCAGCAAAGCTGAGTCCTGAAGGACCGCTACCAACTACAGCCACCTTTATACCGTTCTTCGGAGCAAGGTCGGGCAGAGCGATGTTGCCGCTCTCGCGCTCGAAGTCGGCAGCGAAGCGCTCCAGGTAGCCGATAGCTACAGCCGGTTCGTTCATCTTAAGATGGATACACTTGCTCTCGCATTGCTTCTCCTGCGGACATACACGACCGCAGACAGCAGGCAGAGCAGATGTGCTCTTAAGAACCTTGGCAGCAGCGAGGAACTGTCCGCGTTCGATGTTCTTGATGAATGAAGGAATATTGATGTTGACCGGGCAGCCTTCTACACAAGCTGGCTTTCCACAGTCGAGACAACGATGAGCCTCGCGTACAGCCATCTGCTTTGTCAAGCCTTTGTTTACTTCCTCGGTACGTGTGGTCGCACGATACACGGGGTCAAGCTCAGGCATTGCTACACGCCCAATAGCCTTGCGTTCTGCAGGCTTCATTGCAGCTCGAAGCTCCTTACGCCATTCAGAATCGCGATTGGTGAGTTCTTCGATGGTTTCGGTTGTAGGCTCTACATCCATGCAAGTCTCGCAAGTGTGAAGTTCCTCTTGCTTTGCAAAGCCACGCAAATGCTCTTCGTAATGCTCCATCTCTTCGCGTTCAGCATCGCGGAAAGTGCCCATACGCTTGAACATCTCGTCCCAATCGACAAGCGAACCATCGAACTCCGGTCCGTCGATACATACGAACTTGGTCTTGCCGCCAATAGAGAGTCGGCAAGCACCACACATGCCCGTGCCGTCAACCATGATAGTATTGAGCGATACCTCAACCGGTACGTTATACTTCTGTGCCATGAGGCAGCAAAACTTCATCATGATAGGAGGACCAATTGCGAACACCTTGTCCACATGCTCCTCTTGAGTGATGAACTTCTCGATACCTACGGTCACAACACCCTTTTCGCCATACGAACCATCGTCGGTCATTATGATGAGTTCGTCAGAACTCTGGCGAACTTCGTTTTCGAGAATAACAAGTTCTTTAGAACGACCTGCGATAACCGAAAGCACGCGGTTGCCAGCAGCCTTCAATGCACGGATGATAGGAAGCATTGGAGCTACGCCAACGCCACCACCAGCACATACTACAGTTCCGAAGTTTTCTATATGGGTAGGATTGCCGAGCGGTCCTACAACGTCGGTGATGTAGTCGCCCTCGTTAAGATCGCACAGCTTGGTTGATGACAATCCAACTTTCTGCACCACAATAGTGATAGTGCCACGCTCAATGCTTGCATCAGCAATAGTAAGAGGCACACGCTCGCCATTCTCGCCAACTCTGACGATGATAAAATTACCAGCCTTACGGCTCTTGGCAATCAATGGTGCTTCGATTTCAAAAAGGAATACCTTTTCAGAAAGTTGCTTTTTAAGGACAATTTTGTTCATAGGTAGTAACGGATTAGATTTGTTGATGTTTGCTTTGTAGATGAATTAAAACAAAAATTTGAGAGCTACGACTGCCTGTTGTTATACGTGTAAATATCATACGCTTTCGCAACGTGCAAATCTTAACTCTCAAATCTCCGTTGTAATTAATTAAAAGTTCTTATCGTCGAGCATCTCGAAACCGCAGTATGGTACGAGTACTTTCGGTACACGGATGCCTTCAGGTGTCTGGTTGTTCTCGATGATTGCAGCCACGATACGTGGCAAAGCAAGTGCAGAACCATTGAGAGTGTGGCAAAGCTCGGTCTTCTTTGTCTCCGAATTGCGATAGCGACAATGCAGACGATTTGCCTGATAGCTCTCGAAGTTAGATACGGAAGAAACCTCAAGCCAACGCTTCTGTGCGGCGCTCCATACCTCGAAGTCGTAGCAGATAGCAGATGTGAAGCTCATGTCACCACCGCAAAGACGCAGGATGTGGTAGGGGAGTTCGAGCTTCTTAAGCAGGCCCTCTACATGATCGAGCATCTCGTTGAGCGACTGGTATGAATGCTCAGGCTTGTCGATGCGTACAATCTCTACCTTGTCGAATTGATGCAGACGGTTCAGACCGCGAACGTCCTTGCCGTAAGATCCAGCCTCACGACGGAAGCAAGCTGAGTAAGCGCAACGCTTGATAGGCAGATCTTTCTCGTCGAGTATCTCGTCGCGGAAGATGTTTGTTACTGGCACCTCGGCTGTAGGGATAAGGTAGAGGTTGTCGAGCTGGCACTGGTACATCTGAGCCTCCTTATCAGGAAACTGACCGGTACCGTAACCAGAAGCCTCGTTCACAACGTAAGGAGGCTGTACCTCAAGGTAGCCACTCTTGCGAGCTTCATCAAGGAAGAACGCCTCAAGAGCACGCTGCAAGCGAGCCATCTTGCCTACATAGATAGGGAAGCCGGCACCTGTAATCTTAACGCCCAAATCAAAGTCGATAAGATTGAACTTTTTGCAAAGATCCCAGTGGCACATAGCGTCCTCCGGGAGATTCGGCATTTCACCACCTTCCTTAACGACAACATTGTCGCTTGCGTCCTTGCCTTCCGGAACATCATCGTTCGGAATGTTAGGAATAGTGCAAAGCTTAGCCACGAGGTCTTTCTCTGCCTGTACCTTTGTTTCTTCAAGCTGTTTGTTCACTTCTTTAAGAGAAGCTACTTTTTTCTTTATTTCTTCAGCCTCTTCTTTGCTGCCCTGTTTCATAAGAGTACCGATTTGGGCTGCCATCTTCTTTGCTTCTGCAAGGTTCGAGTCAAGTTCCTGCTGTGTCTCGCGACGACGCTTGTCGATTGCGAGCACTTCGTTAATGGCTTCCTCAGCACCCTTGAAGTGCTTCTTGTTCAAACCGCGGATAACACGTTCTGTTTCCTCACTGATGAGTTTAAGTGTAAGCATATCTGAAATATTAATTATAAAATTCTTCGTTATCTTATTCGAGATACAAAATTACATAAAAAATATTTCTTACGGCATAAAAACTAATAAAAAACTAAGAATTTATTAGTGTACGGAAGGGTAGTAATGTATAAAAAGCATTAATCCCAATCCTCAAGTGTATGAGGATTGGGATTAATATGTTTGTTTGGAATAGTTTTTTTTATTAAATTTAAGCCTCTGCTTCAGGTATTACAGACACAGTGCTCTTGTCCTTGCGACCCTTGCGGAAGTTAACGACGCCGTCAACCAATGCATAGAGTGTGTCATCCTTACCAATACCTACGTTCAGGCCCGGGTTGTGCTTTGTACCGCGCTGGCGAACGATGATGTTGCCTGCGATGCACTTCTGGCCACCCCAGATTTTAACGCCTAATCTTTGAGAAGCTGATTCACGTCCGTTCTTAGAACTACCTACACCTTTCTTATGTGCCATTTCTTGTTCCTCCTAAATTTAAGCGATTACTTCTTTGATTGCAACTTCTGTGAACTGTGCGCGGTGACCATTCTTCTTGCGATAGTCCTTGCGGCGCTTCATCTTGAATACGATGACCTTGTCACCCTTTACAAGAGGATTTACAACTTCACATACAACTTTAGCACCTTCTACGGCAGGTGCACCTACCTGTACTGAACCTTCTTTGTCAACAAGCAGTACCTTGTTGAATTCAACAGTCTGGCCTTCCTGAGCGTCCTTGATGTGGTGAACGAAGAGCTTCTTGCCCTGCTCAGCCTTGAACTGCTGACCGTTAATTTCTACGATTGCGTACATTTATTATTTATATAAACGGGTTTTTCCGCAAGGCGTGCAAGCATCGTGCCGCAACTTCTTTGAGCCTTTACGGACTAAATCGGCTGCAAAGGTACAAATTATTTATATTATTAAGTGTGTTAGGTGATGGAAATTTTAAAAAGTTTAACAGATTAAATGTCTAATTAACGGAGTTTTCTATAAATTGGGTCATTAAATGCAAAACGAGCAGACAGATAAAGGTTTGTATAGCATCATAGTAACGCTACGAAAACGTTTATTCGTCTACTCGTCTTATTATTTATTTGTCAACGAGTCTACTCGTCAACTTGAATATATTAATCAATTAGTCAAGCCACTTAACGTAGCAGAAGTCCTCACGATGAACAAGGTTCTCGTTCTTCGGGTACATACGTACGCAGCTCTTGAATGCACCAGCTACGTCAGGCTCAAATGTAGCCTCGAATGTGTAGTTGTTGCCATCACGGCCTACCATCTTGAATTCGCGCTTGCTGAAGATGTGGTCCTCTCCGTTCTTGTCTGTCTTGATAGAAACAAGCTCAAGACCAACAGCATCGTTCAAACCCTGCTCGTCGATAACGTAGCGAAGAGTGTACTTCTTGCCCGTCTCGGCAGCATAGAGCATAGAATCATCCTTGCTTACTACGCGAATAGAGTCCCAACGCTCTGCAACTGTCTCCTTCCAAGTAGCGAGCTCTTTGGCAAGGCGATTATTGTCGGCAGCGAGCTTTTTGAAGTTTGCAGCCTCCTTGTTGTAGAACTTTTCATAGTAGTCGTCAAGCTGACGCTTCATTGTATAGTGAGGAGCGATAGTTGCGATAGAGTTCTTGATTGTCTTTATCCAACCCTCGCTGAAGCCCTGCTCGTTGCGGTTGTAGTAGAGCGGCAGAATCTCATTCTCAAGCAGTGAGTAGATGGTAGCTGCGTCGAGCTGATCCTGATAACCCTGATTCTGGTATGTACGCTCCTGCTTGAGAGCCCAACCTGCACCCTCGCGATAGCCTTCAACCCACCAGCCGTCGAGAACTGAGAGGTTTACAACACCGTTCATCTCAGCCTTCTCGCCAGATGTACCAGAAGCCTCGAGCGGACGTGTCGGAGTGTTCATCCAGATATCAACGCCTGATACGAGGCGACGAGCGAGTTGCATGTCGTAGTCTTCGAGGAAGATGATCTTACCGAGGAACTCAGGACGCTGGCTGATTTCGAAGATCTTCTTAATCAAGCCCTGACCAGCACCGTCAGCCGGGTGTGCCTTACCTGAAAAGATGAACTTAACCGGACGCTCTGGGTTGTTCACGATCTTAGAAAGACGCTCCAGATCGGTGAAGAGGAGGTGAGCACGCTTGTATGTAGCAAAGCGACGGCAGAAGCCGATGTAAAGAGCGTTCGGTGTGATACTATCAAGAAGGGCAACAACACGTGAAGGATCGCCCTGGTTCTTCAACCATGTAGCAGCGAACTTCTCGCGGATATAGTTGACGAGCTTCTTCTTGAGTGCCATACGTGTCTCCCAGATTTCTGCATCAGGCACATTGTAGATAGCGTGCCACAGGCTCTCGTTGCTCTGGTCGTAAATGTAGTTCTTGTCGAAATACTTAGCGTATACTTTGCGCCACTCTGTAGCTGTCCATGTCGGGAAGTGAACACCATTTGTTACGTAGCCTACGTGGCTCTCCTCCGGATAATAACCCTTCCAGATTGGAGCGAACATGCGTTGGCTTACCCAACCGTGAAGTTTACTTACGCCGTTAACCTCTTGGCAGGTGTTACAAGCGAATACAGACATACAGAAGCGCTCTGAGTGGTCCTCTGGATTGTTGCGACCCATGCCGATGAACTCGTCCCATGTGATGCCGAGCATCTGAGGATAACCGCCCATATACTTGCCGAAGAGTGATTCGTCGAAGTAGTCGTGACCGGCCGGTACTGGAGTATGAACAGTATAGAGTGAAGAAGCACGAACGAGTTCAAGAGCCTCGTTGAACGACAGACCTTCCTTGATATAGTCAATAAGACGCTGGAGGTTGCAGAGTGCTGCGTGACCCTCGTTGCAATGATAGATATCTTTCTTAATACCGAGCTTCTTGAGTGTGAGGATACCACCGATGCCGAGGAGAATCTCCTGCTTCAGGCGGTTTTCGTTATCACCACCATATAGAGCGTGTGTGATAGGGCGGTCGAACTCTGAGTTCAAATCGTTATCTGTATCGAGTAAGTAGAGCTTGATGCGACCTACGTTCATTACCCATACATATGCATGTACCTGATAGTTCATGTAGGGAACATCAACAACCATAGGCTGACCATTCTCGTCGAGCATACGCTCTACTGGGAGTGAATTGAAGTTCTGTGCATCGTACTTTGCAATCTGCTGACCATCCATTGAGAGGGTCTGCTTGAAGTAGCCATAACGATAAAGGAAGCCGACACCACACATATTTACGTTAGAGTCAGAAGCCTCCTTCATATAGTCACCTGCGAGCATACCAAGACCACCAGAGTAAATCTTTACAACCTGATTGATACCATACTCCATACAGAAATAAGCCACAGAAGGACGTGTTGCGTCTGGCTTCACATCCATATACTCGCGGAACTTCTTGTATACCTGTTTTACCGATTCCATGATTGCCTTATCCTTCACGATAGCCTCCTTGCGCTCATAGCTAAGGCGGTCGAGAAGCATTACAGGGTTGTGTCCAACCTCTTCATAGAGATCGCTGTCAAGGCTTTTCCACATGTTGCGAGCCTCGTAGTTCCACGCCCACCACATGTTGTGTGCGAGTTCATCAAGACACTTCAACTCTGAAGGAAGTGTAGACTTGATGGTTACCTCCTTCCACTGAGGAGTATTAGCATAGTCTGCTTTGATTTTCATAAGTTATTAATTATTATTTATTTAGTTGTATTTTTCTTACCTTTTAATTACTCGCCAGCTTTCGAGCATCTTGCCTCCGCCTTGCGCAGCGCGATGTCGTATGCTTCATAGTAATAGGTGATAAACTTGCTCCACAATGCGTGTTCTGCCAGAGCGCGTGCCTTGTTGCGTATGCGTCCCTGCTTTTGCTTTGTTGCATTGGTGAACTTTTCTACTGCAGCTTTAATGCTGTCCGCTACCTCATTGTAGTTGTAATCTGTGCGGTGGATAACCTCCACACCATCCTCGATGGTACTTTCCTTGCCAACAACAGTGTTAGCCCAAAGTCCAAAACCTGCAAGATCAGTTGTGATACACGGCACCTTGAACGCTGTTGCTTCAAGAGGAGTGTATCCCCATGGCTCATAATAAGAAGGATAAACACAGAGGTCGTTGCCCAGGATGGTATCATAATAAGAAAGATTTACGATGCCGTCCTCGCCTGTGAGATAGCACGGAATGAACACCAGCTTTACGCGTTCGCACTTGGCGTTGTGCATGCCGAGCCAGTTCATCATGCCCAATGCACGGTCGTTCTGTTGCTCGTTCAGCCAATGAGTGATGACTGGGGTAGGGAGCGGAGTGTCGAATTTCTCACCTTTCTCCATAGCAGCCAAACGCTCTGCCAAGTCTTCGCGTGCACAATTCACCCATGCCGGCACTTCGATGAAGGCAACTATGTCCTTCTTAAGGTTCTCTGCATTGGTGCGCAGACGATTCATAGCATCGATGAAGACATCAATACCCTTGTTGCGCCATTCGTAGCGTCCGCTTGTAGAGATGATGATTGCGTCGTCTTCAATCTCGTCGCCAGAGAGAGCACGTGCTATGTCGAGCAGACGCTTGCGGGCTGCGGCACGCTTCTTGTCGAAAGTCTTGCCCTGTGGCACAAAGTCGTCTTCGAAGCCATTCGGCAGCACTACGTCTACTGGTTTGTCCATAAGTTCCTTGCACTCTGTGGCTGTGATATCGCTCACAGTTGTGAAGCAATCTACATGCAATGCAGTCTGTTTCTCTATCGAGTGTTTGCTCTCCATATTGAGCTCGGCTGCCATTTGATCACCATTATAAGCTTCCAAGTATTCATAGAGAGGCTTGTTGTTGCCTGCAATGCTGCGTCCGATACTTGTTGCATGTGTTGTAAAAATCGTTGCTATCTGTGGCAGATGGTCGTTGATATAGAGTGCACCGAGACCTGTCATCCATTCATTGGCATGGTAAATTACCTTTGCAGACTTTTTATTGCCTCTTATCTCGCTATTATAGAAACTCTCTACAACAAGTGCTGCTGCGTATGAGAACATAGAAGCTTCGTCGTAATCGCCGTATGCATGAAGACTATCAACATGGTATTTCTCCCAAAGTTGACCATAAATCATATCCTTTTCTGCGAAATAAGGGTTGAAGTCAACAAGAATAGCTACTGGAGCGCCTGGTACGTTCCATCTACCAACCTTTACTTTTAAACCTTCTGCTTCAGTTTTCTTTCTCCATGTAGCGAAGAGTTTGTTGTCTTCTGTGAAGTATGGGTTGTTTTTTTCTCCCCAACAGTCAGGACCTATGAAAATAAGTTTGTCACCAAGCTGCTCTACAAGCGTCTTGGCTCTCGTAGAAAGTACTGTGTATATACCTCCTACTTTATTGCAAACTTCCCAACTTGATTCAAAAATATAGTCTGGAAATAAAATGTCTCTTTTCATAAAAAGTTTAATGTTGCGTGCAAAAATAACATTTAAAAGGTAAATAAACGATTGTTGACACATTTTTTTTCGTAAAATAGCCTTATTCTTGATATAAATTCCCTATTTTTGCATGGACATTACAGCATAACAAGTTGTCATACAAAGAACATAATGATATAACCAATACTTAAATAATATGAAAAAGGTACCCTTTCTTCTCTTCTTCTTTCTTGTATCTCTAAAAATAATGTCACAAACAGACAAAGTGTTCAATGCTCGTATCTGTAATGACGAATATCAAGTCTACATGCATATAAATCTCTATCAAAATAACATTGTTGTACCTGGTCAAGAACTTTTTGGTGAGACACCAGGCTACTTTGGTGCTATGCGCGATCCACGCAAATGGTTAATTACTTCTGCAAAGATAGAAGATAAACATACTGCTACGCTTGAGATAACAAACGACTATGGTTCTGAAGATTTGACTGCCACACTTATATTTAACCCCAAAGACGGTTCTTATGTGCTAAAGCAAAAGAGTGGTAGTCGCATGAAAATTGTCGTCAATCGTAAATGGTTAAAGTTGCCAGTAGAACTAAAATTTGTTGTTGAATAGAAACGTCCGGTTTGTAATTGGGAGAATATTACAAACCGGACGTAGTTGTATATAAATCTAAATATCTATTGAACCTGCTTCTTTTGCACAGGTTCACATGTAAGTCCAATGCCCAATTTCTTGAAAATCTTTCTGTCCACTTCGCTAAGCATAACCGTGCAATGAACCTGACAGCCACGCAGCTTAGGCAATTGTTCCAATGCCTTGCGACAGTTCTCGTCGTTCTCAGAGAGTACAGAGAGCGCCACGAGCACCTCATCGGTATGCAGACGCGGGTTGTGACCGCCAAGATAATTGGTCTTGGTGTACTGTATCGGTTCGATCATCGACTGCGGAATGAGCTTTGTTGTGTGGTCGATTCCGGCAAGATGCTTCGTCACGTTAAGCAGAAGAGCGGCGCTACAGCCCAACAGCGGGCTTGAATTGCCAGTGATGATTGTGCCGTCCTCAAGTTCGATAGCTGACGATGTGTGTCCTGTACGCTTCAGGCACTCGCGTGCTGCAACGGTGGTGCGACGGAAGTCGGTTGTTATCTTCGCCTGGTTGAACAGCATCTGTATCTTGCTGATTTCTCCTTCGTTGCATGCGCCGAGAGCCAGCTTATTTGTAGCCTCATAGTAACGGCGAATAATCTCGTTCTTCGATGCCTCGCAGCAAACCTTGTCGTCGCTGATGCAGAAGCCTACCATGTTCACGCCCATGTCTGTCGGCGACTTGTATGGATTCTCGCCGTAGATGCCTTCGAAGAGAGCGTTCAATACGGGGAAAATCTCGATGTCGCGGTTATAGTTCACCGCAATCTTGTTGTAAGCCTCAAGATGGAATGGGTCAATCATGTTGACGTCGTTAAGGTCTGCCGTTGCTGCCTCGTATGCGATGTTCACCGGATGCTTCAATGGAAGGTTCCAAACCGGGAATGTCTCAAACTTTGCATAGCCCGCTCTTACGCCGTGCTTGTTCTCGTTATAGAGCTGGCTAAGACATACAGCCATCTTGCCGCTGCCCGGGCCCGGTGCGGTCACGATAACCAGCGGACGCTCGGTCTTTACGTAGTCGTTCTTTCCGAAGCCGTTGTCTGAAGCGATGAGCTTGACGTCATGCGGGTAGCCCTCAATAAGGTAGTGGCAGTAGGTCTTGATGTTGCTGCGCTCAAGACGCTGCTTGAAGGCGATTGCGGCGGGCTGTCCGTTGTAATGAGTGATGACAACCGAACCGACCATAAAGCCACGGTTCTGGAACTCGCTGCGCAAACGTAGTACATCCTCGTCGTAGGTGATGCCAAGGTCGGCGCGCTTCTTGTTCTTCTCAATGTCGGCAGCACTAATGACAATCACTATCTCTATGCTGTCACTTATCTTCTGAAACATGCGCAACTTGCTGTCGGGCTGAAAACCCGGCAGCACGCGGCTTGCATGATGGTCGTCGAAAAGTTTGCCACCAAGTTCGAGGTACAATTTTCCATCAAACTGCGAAATTCTCTCCTTGATGTGCTCCGACTGAATGTTCTGATACTTCTCGTTATCAAATCCGATGTTCATAATTGCTTATCTATTCTTATACATTGACTCGTAATAGTTCTGATAATCGCCAGACGTCACGTTGTCCATCCACTCCTGATTGTCAAGATACCAGCGCACGGTCTTCTCAATGCCTTCCTCAAACTGCAAGCTCGGCTCCCAACCGAGTTCCTTCTGCAATTTGCGAGAGTCGATAGCGTAGCGCATATCGTGCCCCATACGGTCGGTAACATGAGTGATAAGGTTGAGGTCTTCACCTTCCTTACGACCGAGCAGACGGTCGACGGTGTTGATGAGGACGTGGATGATGTCGATGTTCTTCCACTCGTTGAAACCGCCGATATTATATGTGTCAGCCACCTTGCCCTTATGGAAGATAAGGTCGATAGCGCGAGCGTGGTCTTCTACGTACAACCAGTCGCGAACATTCAAGCCTTCGCCATAAACCGGCAGTGGTTTGCGATGGCGAATGTTGTTGATGAATAGTGGGATAAGTTTCTCTGGGAACTGGTACGGACCGTAGTTGTTAGAACAATTGGTCACGATGGTCGGCATTCCGTATGTGTCGTGGAAAGCGCGTACAAAGTGGTCGCTGCTTGCCTTTGCGGCAGAGTAGGGCGAGTGGGGGTTATACTTGGTTGTCTCAAGGAAGAACTCTGTGCCGTAAGCATGGTGGTGAGCAGAAGATGCTTTTGTTGTGAACGGCGACTCAATACCTTCTGGGTTTGTTAGTTCGAGCGCGCCATATACCTCATCTGTAGAGATGTGATAGAAGCGCTTGCCCTCGTACTTCTCTGGAAAGCTCTCCCAGTATATCTTCGCAGCCTGAAGCAACGACAATGTGCCCATCACGTTAGTGCGTGCGAAGGTGAACGGATCCTTAATAGAGCGGTCTACGTGGCTCTCTGCAGCGAGGTGGATAATGCCGTCAACCTTGTGCTTCTTCATGAGTTCGAGAACCATCTCGAAGTCGCAGATGTCGCCCTTAACGAATGTGTAATTCTCCTTGTCCTCGATGTCCTTCAGGTTGGCAAGATTGCCAGCATATGTAAGTTTGTCAAGGTTTATTATGTTATACTCTGGATACTTGTTGACAAAAAGTCGAACAACATGTGAACCGATAAACCCGGCACCACCAGTGATAATTATATTCTTCATAATATATACTAATTTATTAGTGTAATATTTAGTTGTTATTAACCTCTGCAAGCTGCTTGATGCACACTTTCAGTGAATCGGTCCAGTAGGGAACCTTTACACCGAATGTAGCTTTGAGTTTCGACTTGTCGAGCACAGAGAAGTGCGGACGCTTTACCGGACTCGGGAACTCCTCGCTGTAGCAAGGCTGGATGTCGCAAGTGTTGCCAGAAAGTTCGCATATAACCTTCGCAAAGTCGAACCATGAGCATACGCCTTCGTTAGAGAAGTGGTAGATGCCTGTCTTATCAAGTTGTTCTGTTTCGATTATATGTGAGATGATGTCGGCAAGATCGCCCGCAAATGTCGGAGTACCTACCTGGTCGAACACGACCTTAAGAGAGTCCTTTGTAGAAGTGAGCATTTGCATCGTCTTCACGAAGTTCTTGCCCCACTGCGAGTAGAGCCACGCAGTGCGTATAATGATATGTTTGCATCCGGTTGCTGCAATTGCCTTCTCGCCTGCGAGTTTTGTCTTGCCATAGATGCCGAGCGGGTTTGTCTCCCAATCCTCACGGCACGGCACGTTGCGGTCGCCCTGAAATACATAGTCGGTGCTCACGTGTATCAGCGTACCGTCTACTTCCTTCATAGCAGTGGCAAGATTGCCCGCAGCCGTATTGTTAAGTAGATTGGCAAAGTCGTAGTCGCTTTCGGCTTTGTCTACGTTGGTGTAGGCTGCACAGTTTACAATAACGCTTACGCTGCGTTCCTTTACCATCGCGCGGATGGCGTCAAGATTGGTGATGTCGAGTTGCTCGTAGCCATCTGCTACATCTGTGAAGATATAATGATGATTGCTACCAAGTGCCACACGCTGCATTTCGTGTCCAAGTTGTCCGTTGGCACCAGTTACTAATATGTTCATACTTTTGGATGTTTAAGATGTTTAAAAAGTAAATGGAGAATCGAAATCTTTCAACAGTGCATGCTTTGTGTCCTTCTCGCTTAAGATAGCTTTGTCGGTAGGTATTCGCCAATCGATACCCAACGATTTGTCGAGAATAGATATTCCGCCATCGGCTTCCGGATGGTAGAAGTTGTCGCATTTATACTGGAATACGGCTGTCTCACTCAATACTGCGAAGCCGTGCGCAAAACCTTTGGGTATAAAGAACTGACGATGGTTGTCTTCTGTCAGTTCTACGGCCACATGTTTACCATATGTCGGCGAACCTTTTCTAATGTCTACAGCAACATCAAGAACAGCACCTTTAACGCATCTTACGAGTTTGCTCTGTGTGTAAGGCGGACGTTGGAAGTGAAGACCACGCATTACGCCATATGACGACATACTTTCGTTGTCCTGGCAGAACTCTATGTGTCCTATCTTCTCGTCAAATTCTCGCTGTGAAAAACTCTCAAAGAAATATCCTCGAGCATCCTTGAAAATGCGTGGCTCAATAATAACCACTCCTTCAATATCGGTTTTAATTACTTCCATATCAGTGTTATTGTTTTTGCAAAGGTACATATTTTTTTATTTATGGCGTGGCTTATCATCATAAATTGCTTACTAAAAAAGGTAAAAGCCTATTAATGTGTGGTAAAGATGCTTGAGAAATTTCTCTATTAGAAATATAAATGGTAATTTCGCTTCAATCTATTCAAGTCCTGAAAACGAATTTTATTTATGAAAAAGATACTTTTTACTCTGTTTTTAGTGTTTTCGACATTGCACATGTCGGCTTATGATTTCCTTCGCCCCGTGAAAGATTCCATTCCCAATGGCTATAATTTTTGGGTTTACACCCCTGTCGATTATTTCTATACGCAGGAGCAAACTCCAGTAATCATATTCTTACATGGAGCAAGTCTCTGTGGTCGTAATCTTGACAGGGTACGTCGTTATGGTCCGCTCGATGCAATAGTGAAAGGTCGCGATATCGATGCGCTTACAATTGTGCCACAAAACCCTGGTGGTGCATGGAATCCGAAGAAGGTTATGGACGTGTTCGACTGGGTGAAACGCAACTATCCGTGTGACACAACCCGTGTATATGTACTTGGTATGAGTCTTGGTGGTTATGGCACAATGGATGTTTGTGGCACTTATCCGGATCGCATTGCTGCCGGAATGGCATTATGTGGTGGCACAACATTAAAAGATGTCAGCGGATTGGGGGAACTGCCTTTTTGGATAATACACGGTACAGCTGACCGTGCCGTACCCGTGAAGCAATCGAAGGTTGTCGTAGAAAAGCTAAAGAATAGTGGCAACGACACTCGTCTGCTTTACGATTGGTGGCAGGGAGCAAACCATGGAGCACCTGCACGTCTGTTCTATCTGCGAAAGACTTATGAATGGCTATTCTCGCATAGTCTGCTTGACAGAGAACGCCCGGTAAATAGAGACATAAGCATTCGTTACGAAGACTTACGAAGAGTGTACAATGACATAAAGCGAGGTGCAAACAATCTTGAAGTGATTGATGGACCAAGTGTTATAAAGTCTGATGGTTCAGAGTATTAAAGTCGATAGTGATATTAAATATAATAGGAGATTATAGCTGATACTGTAATCTCCTATTCTTTTTTACATTATGCCATCTTCGCGAAGCTTTAGCTGCCACTTCCATGCTGAAGCGAGCACTTCGCTGAGGTTTGATTCTGCCTTCCAGCCCAATACCTTGTTTGCTTTTGAACAGTCGCCCCAAATCTTCTCGATATCACCTTCGCGGCGTGGACCGTACTTCCAGTTCAACTTCACGCCAGTAGCCTTCTCAAATGTCTCTACGATTTCGAGTGTCGAGTTGCCATTGCCTGTGCCGATGTTGAAGTATTCGATTGGTTCAGTCTCCTTATCAAGCACACGAGCCATAGCTGCAACGTGAGCCTTAGCGAGATCTACTACATAAATATAGTCGCGAATGCAAGTGCCGTCAGGAGTATTATAATCGTTGCCAAATATGGTAAGTTCCTTACGGATACCGATAGCTGTCTGAGTTACGAAAGGGATCAGGTTGTTTGGAACACCATTTGGCAACTCGCCGATTTCTGCAGAAGGGTGAGCACCTATCGGGTTGAAGTATCTGAGAACGATGCTCTTGATAGCAGCACCACTATGGATATAGTCAGCAATAATCTGCTCGTTTATTTCTTTTGTATTGCCATAAGGCGATGTTGCCTTCTGGTGAGGAGCATCCTCAGTAACGGGGAGGTTCTCAGGTTTCGGCTGACCATATACAGTACAGCTTGAAGAGAAGATGATGCCCTTCACGTTGTGTTTTGGCATAAGTTCGAGTAGATTAACGAGCGACACGATATTGTTGCGATAGTATAGCAAAGGTTTCTGTACGCTTTCACCAACAGCCTTAGAAGCAGCGAAGTGAATGATACCTTGGATGTCCGGATATTTCTCGAATACAGCTTCTGTAGCCGCCTTGTCGCGAAGGTCTACCTGCTCGAATGCAGGGCGAACGCCAGTTATCTTCTCAATGCCGTCAAGAACCTCAATCTTTGAATTGGAGAGGTCGTCAACAATTACTACTTTGTAACCTGCTTCAATGAGCTCTACTGTTGTATGCGAACCGATAAAGCCTGTACCGCCAGTTACCAAAATTGTTTGTTTCATAATACTAAGATAAGTTTTATAGTCTATTAATTATAATATTCGTATAAAAAGCATGTAGAACACTTTATATTACTACAAAATTAATATTATAATTCGTAATGGCAAATAAAACACAGATATTTTTCAGTAATTTGTTTGCGTTGTTAATAAAAAGGTGTATATTTGCAGATGATTGAATGCACATCGTAAAGTGAAACTAACTTCATTTAATTCCAACTGCATTATCAATGAATAATAATCTAAACAAAATCGAAATGGAAAAAGCAACCGAACAAACAACACAGCAAATTGAACGCTTTCTAAAAAAGATTGCGCAGAAATTCCCTCCACGTGAAGATACTTCAATCGTGACAGATATTCATGTGCGTGTCTCTCAAGGTAGTGGAGAAATGTTGGCGTTTGACGATGATGATAATGAAGTGACACGTTGTGTCGTAGAACAATGGATAAACAATAACGACGAGGACTTTTATAATGGCGTAGAGCAGACCCTCATATCTACATTCTCAGCATTGTCTACCATCGCTGATAGTTTGGGCATACTTAAGCCCTATAGCTTTGTTCTTGAGAATGACGACAAAGACACTATAGCAGAGTTATACATCGCTGACGATGATACTGTGATTATTGGGAAGGATCTTATGGAAGGACTCGACTCCGACTTGAATTTATTCTTAGAAAAGCTTTTAGGATAAATGATAGGGCGAATACATTCTTTTGAGTCGTTTGGTACTGTGGATGGGCCAGGTGTGCGTTTCGTTTCTTTCATGCAGGGATGCCCTTTAAGATGTTTGTTCTGTCACAACCCCGACACATGGGATATTAACAGAAAGTGTCAGTACGAGATGACACCAGAGCAATTGAGAGACGAAGCTTTGAAGTATCGTTCATTCATAAAGAGTGGCGGTATCACTGTGTCTGGTGGTGAGCCACTTATGCAAGCTGAGTTTGTGGCAGAATATTTCCGACTATGCCATGAAGAAGGATTACACACCGCGTTAGATACAAGCGGTGCGATAATTACAGATAAGGTTCTGAACGTGTTAGACAATACCGATCTCGTATTATTGGATATAAAGACAATGGATGCAGAACTCTATCCACGTCTCACAGGTGTGAACCAGAATAATAACCTTGCCTTCCTGGATATTCTCGAAGAGCGAGGCATCAATACTTGGATTCGACATGTGGTTGTGCCCGAAATCACAGACAACGACAAGTGGTTGCATAAACTTGGTAATCATGTGGCGCATTATAATTGTGTAGAAAAGATAGAGATTTTACCTTACCATACATTAGGCACATATAAATACGAAAAGCTTGGCGAGAAATACAAGTTGATGGACACGCCTGCATTGTCGGCTCAGAGAGCTAACGAGATACGCAACATGATGTCACAATATAAGCCATGTCAATAGTATAAACTTCTAACCTATGGAGAAAACATTCGTTATAGACTCCATTTTGTCAATTTGCAAAAGTATCGGCTTTCCATTCACAACAAAGGTGAAGACAGATAAATGGAAGGCTGATGTCGTAGTGGATTGTGCTACTTACAAAATAGCTTTCAATGTGTGCAACTTACCACGTAATGTTGAAGATGTGTACTTAGCAATGCGTCAAGAACGAGTGTGTGGTTGTTGGATGCTATTGCCTTCGTTTAGAAAGATTGTGTTAAGCAAACTTCCTTGTTTTTACATTCAAGATATTCGTGGCGAAGTAAATGTTCTTCTTCACAAGATCAGAGAAGAAGAACATTCGCTTCCGCTCGACGACTTTATTCACTCTATGATTTTAGGCAACATACGTTATACAGAGACAATGAAAGTGAAGTATGTTGAAGTGTGTTTTTATCAGAAGATATGTTGGAAGTGCCATGAAAAGAATCATATATACCTTATTAATAAGTTGATTTCTACAGAAGGTGTTGAGATTGAGAGCGGAATAGATAGTTTTTATCCAGAAATAGTTAATGGCGTAAAGCAATATCTTGATGTTAATTCGGACCTAAATATAAAAATGGGGGAGATAAAACCACGTTATAGTAAGTTCCATCATGGTGCTTATATGTCCTTCGGTTGTGCATATTGTGACAGTCTGTTTGGTAGCACTTACATACAAGATGCCTATGATAATCTTGTCTTTTGCGTTAAGACGCTGCCAAAAGCACGAATATTAATCAGTAGAGACCTCGTTGTGCCAGCAAATCGTTGGTATAAAAGAGGCTAAAAGGCTTAAAAATGTTATCGTGCGGCGAACGCAATCTGAATAGACGGCGTCCGCGATCCGATCAGATTGCGTTCGCCATCCGTTCAGATGCCGTCCGCCATCCGCTTTGGTTTTGCTTAAAAACAAAATCCGCGTCGACTGATACGAACATTCGTACCAATCGACGCAGATTACTTATACAATGTTGTTATGCCCAAAAGCATAACCTTTTAGGAAAGCAAGTCGTGAACCGATTCTACCAAACATGCGTATCTGATAATCAATGTCAAGCAAAGCGCATAGAAACCAGCCAACGCATCGTCGAGCATACACCCCCAGCCTCCGTGTATATGTCGGTCTACCCAACGGCAACCAAGCGGCTTGGTGATGTCGATGATACGGAAGAGGACAAATCCAATTGTAGCAAGCGATATTGCTACATATGACGGACCGTCAACGAACAAGGCTGCAAGCGTAGCCACCCATGTGCCGAAATACTCGTCTATAATAACGGTGCGAGGGTCTTCACCCCAATACCGTTCCATCACATTATCTGTCCATACACCTACAAGGAGTGTTGTCAGAACCAGCAGCACTGTGGCAACTGCAAGCCATAAGGGTGAGAGGGTGAAGTAGAGTGCTATCCAGATAAGTAACGCAACGAAACCTCCAAGTGTTCCTGGCCCCCAAGGCCAAAAACCAACACCGAATCCGGTTGATATAACGACATGCAACCAAGGTGCCTCGCCAAGTTGATGATTGTTATTATTGCTCATTTTCTATTCCAAATTATTTTGTTTCAGAGGATGAGTCTTTAAAAGTGACCTTTAGTTTGTCGCCCTCATCAACATCTATTGTAATGGTGCTGCTTAGCTTTTTTTCGTCGTCGAGCAGCAGTTCGCATAGCACATCCTCGATGTATGTTTGTATGGCGCGTTTCAGTGGGCGTGCTCCATACTGCGGACTATAGCCTTTCTGTGCGAGCATCTCCTTGGCTTCTTCACTAATCTCAACCGCATAGCCCATATCGTTTATACGTTTGAACAAACGCGACAACTCGATATCTACAATCTTACGTATTGCAGTATTGTCAAGTTGGTCGAATGTAATTATCTCGTCGAGACGATTGAGGAATTCTGGAGCAAACTGATGTGACAGACTTTTCTGTATGACAGAGCGTGCATGTTCCTTTGCTTTCTCGCTTGAAGAACTTATCAGTGAGGCATTGAAACCTATGCCATTTCCGAAGTCAACCAACTGGCGTGTGCCCGTGTTGGATGTCATAATGATGATTGTATTGCGGAAGTCGACCATTCTGCCATTACCATCGGTCATACGTCCTTCGTCAAGCACCTGCAGCAGGAGGTTGAACACGTCGCCGTGCGCTTTTTCCACCTCGTCAAGCAATACAATAGAGTAGGGGTGACGGCGCACTTTCTCCGTTAGCTGTCCACCTTCACCGTAACCAACGTATCCCGGAGGTGCTCCAACGAGTCGTGAGGTGTTGAACTTCTCGGAGTATTCGCTCATGTCTATACGTATGAGGGCATCCTTTGTGCCAAACATCAATTCTGCTAATGTCTGTGCCAGATAGGTCTTGCCGACACCCGTAGAGCCGAGGAACATGAACACTCCGATAGGGCGATTTGGATCCTTCAAGCCAAGTCGGTTGCGCTGTATGCTACGAACGATTTTGCCGATGGCATCGTCTTGAGCCACAACAACAGATTTTAGTCTGTTGCCAAGGTTCTTTAGTACACAACCTTCCGATTCGGATATGCGCTGTACAGGTATGCCCGACATTATTGATACAACATTAGCTACATCAGCCTCAGTGATTGTCTCACGATGTCCGTCGTCAGAAGCCACCCACTTGTCATTGAGTTCTTTCAGTTCGCCTTCAAGTTGTGTCTCACGATCGCGATAGGTGGCTGCAAGTTCAAAGTTCTGGTCGCCTGCTGCTGCAATCTTCAACTGGTGTATGTTGGACAGTTCTTTTTCCTTTTCTATGATTGAAGGTGGTATCTCGGCATGTTGCAAATGTACTTTTGCTCCGACCTCGTCCATTGCATCAATGGCCTTATCGGGAAATGCACGCTCAGAGACATATCTACCTGTAAGTTTCACACACGCCTCCAGTGCTTCGTCGGTATAACGAACATGGTGGTAGTCTTCATAGCGCTCCTTTATATTCTTCAGAATGTCAAGCGTTTCTGTTTCTGTGGATGGTTCTATCATGACACGCTGGAAACGGCGCTCAAGTGCTCCGTCTTTCTCAATAGAGTTGCGATACTCATCAAGAGTTGTTGCACCGATGCACTGAACCAATCCACGGGCAAGTGCAGGCTTCATTATATTGGCAGCATCCATTGAGCCTGGTGTACTACCAGCACCTATTATGGTATGTATCTCGTCAATGAATACGATTATGTCTGGGTTCTGCTCCAACTCATGCAAGAGGGCTTGGATGCGCTCCTCAAACTGACCACGATATTTAGTGCCAGCAACTATAGCGGTCATATCAAGCCTAAAAATGCGCTTGTTGAACAACAGAGGCGAAGTGCGACGGCGAGCGATAAGCTGCGCAAGTTCTTCAGCAATAGCACTCTTGCCTACGCCTGGTTCGCCGATAAGAATAGGGTTGTTCTTCTTTCGGCGACACAGAATTTCGGTGACACGCTGTATCTCCTTGTCGCGTCCGATGACAAGGTCAAGTTTACCTTGTGCTGCTGCAAGGGTAAGGTCGGTGGAGAACTTGTCAAGTACGGGTGTCTTGTCTGTTCCGCCACCCATCGGTTTGCTTGTAGTATCAGAAGTGGAATTTTTACTCTTCCCGTTATTACGAGAAGCAAAATTGTCCTGCGACATTAAGTTGTCATCATCTTCGGACAATCCAACGCCATTCTTTATGTTTGAATTTGTTTGCATAAGAAAATTCATAGCCTTCTCGTAAGTTAAACCATTCTCTAAAAGTACATTCTTTGCACCACTTGCCATTTTGTCATGCAAAATAGCAAGAATTATGTGCTCCACGTCTACCTCCTTTGAATGTTGAAGTCGGGCTTCAAGTATTGATAGTTTGAGAATATTATTAGCATGTTCATCGAGTGAGATGCTACCATTGTTTGGCTCTGCCATTGTTGTGTTGTCAGCCTGAGCATTCTGCTCAAGTTGCAATTTTACTTTTTCAACATCAATATTAGCACCCATGAGAAGTGCTTTCAATGGGCTATGTTTGTCTCTCAACATACCAAGCACAATATGTTCGGGGCGTATTACGCCAGAAGATAGCCTTATTGCTTCCTCTCTGCTGAAAGATAGGTTTTCAGAAACTCTTAGTGAAAACGAATTTGTCATTTATATTATCCTTGATAAATTATGTTCATTAATATTACTTTATGCCTTATATGTAGGCAATATTGTATATGCAAAATACATGCCATTAATTATCGGTACTGCGTTCTAACTCTCGTTCTATATATTTTAATCGATCTGTATCATTATAACGACGGAAGTAAGCCAAGGCTTCAACAAAATACTCTTGAGCGATTTCGATGTCGCCTAAGCATCTATAGCAAATGCCTATACGAAAAAGCGAATCGCCTTTCTCGTTGTTGTAACAAAGCAATGTATGCTTCTCGTAAAATGGAACTGCGTCGATGTATTTGTTCAGGCGAAAATAGCTATCAGCGACACTATAATAATATACAGCCAATTCGTGCGGGGCAAAGGCTTTGAGCTTATGAAGAATAGGTTCTAAAGCCTCTATAGCACGTTCGTATTCGCCATCATAATAACAACATACTCCCATGTATGCTTGAAAGCGAGGGTTAAGCTTGTATTTCTTATCAAGTTTAGAGAACCATATCAGTGCCTCATGATACTTGCCGCTTTGGAAGTATTCAACAGCTCTTGAAAGTTTTTCAGCATCAGTATAATCTGATGTATTCTCTAAAATAGCGGCATATGCGCCACTATGTCTGTGAGCAATACATGGGAGAGAGATGAAACATACCAATAAAAAAAACGTGATTCTTCTTGATATATTCATGTTATGAGTTATTCTGTATAGAAATCAATCAGTTCGTTGATTGCTTTTTGACAAGCTGCACAGAAGTTGGGATTGGCATTGCTTCGCATACGACAATCGAACGAAGGTCGATATACACCTTTGAGGCTATAACCTGCACCTTCATACACACCGATAGAATGTGCATTGACACTCTTCTTGTTCTTTTTATTATTTGTCTTTTTGCCAAAGTCTGTTGGGGTAGGGATAGGAGTTGTTGGCGCAATAAGGCTTTCCCATTTATTGTGGAAATTAACGAGTGTGGTGATATTCTTTTCCCAAGGCTCTACGTCATGTGGATACATCGGTATGGCTTCTTGCTCGTAAGCATATTCGTCTACCAATCCAGCGAAGCTATGACCGAACTCATGTACAACGACCTGCTTGTAAAGTGGATGGTGCGTCATGCTAAGGTTGTAAGAATTCAGTATGCCACCGCCGCCGTATTCCGAAGTGTTTACCAGCACAATGATGTGTTCGTATGGAGTTCCGGCAAGTGCATCGTGTAAATTCTTCTGATTGAGGGTTGTTAGATAGCGATTGGAGTAGAATGTGTCAAAATGACTGCCTAAAACCGTCTTCTTCCATACTCCTTGCGAAGGTATGCTTGTTCCAGTATCCATTGATACCGACTTTACAGCAATGACATTGAAGCGGTTACGCTTTGTCTTGAATGGTTCATGCTCGAAAAGGGCTTCTGTTGCAATGCGAGCATCCTCTAAGAATATAGGCATTTCCTCTGCTGTATATCCTTCGGCAACGTATGCGATATGAATACATTTTGTAGTATCCTCAGCTGTCTGTAGTGTGGTGTAAGGCGTTACATAGCTAAAGCCTGTATGACGAATTAAAATGTCATTCGGGGCTATAACATGTGTCATTGATGTGACTATTTCGTGACGATTATTGCGTAAATCGACAGTTACATCTACAATGTCTTTCGGCATTGGTACAAGAAAAACATTCTCAAACGACTTGCTTATAGTCTTCGCCTCATCGTATGTTAACCATTCTTGGAACAATGTTGAGAAAGAGTTGATGTATATAATTTCCTTTGTGTGATGGTCCCGCACGGTAATCTGTCCATTTCCTTGGACTGGAAGAATATTTAAATTGTTCTTCTTGCCATACCAACGAGGCATTAAGTTGCACTTGTCAAGTGAAATTTGCTGCGATTGAGCGTTTCCGGAGAATATATAATCAATGCGTAATGTACTATCGCAGAAATGTTCATTAAAGTCTACCGACTTGTTTTGTGCCTTGCTTGATGTAATAGCACACATGCAAATCATGAATATTATTAGTCTAAATATGTTCATCATATTAAATTCATATTGTTTTAAACCTATTTGTCAAAATGTTTCATTAGCTTTACGATGTAATCTCTTGTCCAATCGCTTTCATGAAAACGTTGATTGTCATACTTCAGTAAATCTATGTCCATCGCTATTTTTCCTTCGTTGCGTAAGAACTTTGTGTTGCCACATTGGGTTTCTATCAGCTTTAATATAGAAACAAGTTGTTCGACTCTCTTCTCAGTGGAACCATAAACAAGAAAGTTGAGAAATTTTCCATTGCTTTTGATTTCTCCTATGGGTTCGGTAAGCAGATTTTCTGAGAATCGTATTTCGTTTATTTCCTCTGTAAGTTTTTCTTTCACGAGTTTCGCGTTCTGCTCGTAGTTAAAATTTGTGCCTACTGATAATATTATTTTGTGCATATTATAAGCGTCTTCTAAATTCTGCGCAGACAATAGATGTGGCTATTGCTACATTCAAACTGTCTGCCGTCTCGCGACCTTTAGGATAATTCGGTATGCGCAAAGCGCGATTTATAAGTTGGCGAATGGCTGGCGAAATGCCTTTTCCTTCATTTCCCATTACAATCAAACCGGTGTCAGAAAGCTCCTGTTCGTAGAGGTTTTCGCCTTCAAGAAGGGTCCCATATATGGGGAAGTTGGCAGGGAGTGAATTGAACAACTCTGAAAGATACATATATGCTACATTCACACGCGCTATGCTACCCATTGTTGCCTGGACAACTTTGGGGTTGTAAACATCTGCGGTGTCGCGGCTGCAGATTATATTTTCAATGCCGAACCAATCGGCAATACGAATAATAGTTCCAAGATTGCCAGGATCCTGCACTCCATCAAGCGCAATAGTTAGTTTGCTTGTAAGCATGGTTGTATTAACAGGAGTCTTGAGTTTCTTAAAAACGCCTAATACTTGTTGCGGATGACATAAGAAGCTTGCTTTAGCGAGCTCTTCTGTAGTAACTTCGATAATCTCACAATTTGCAGATGCAGACACTTTCCTGCCATCACCATTGAGCCATTCGGATGTTGCAACGAGTAATGTCAAATTGGACGGATGGCTTGCAAAAATGTCACCAACAACCTTTGGACCTTCGGCAACAAAGACACCTTCTACGTCACGAGATTTCTTTGTATTAAGCGAATGTAAATATTTAATTTTATTTTTACTTAACATCTTCTTAATTAAAACTATCAAAATACGTTATGAATTCTATCTTTGAGTAAAAGACCTTGCAAAGGTAGTAATATTTATCGTTTTTTTGTACCTTTGCAAGGTTTTTCAAGCATATTGTGTATTAATTAAGTACTATTAATAAAGATGTTGTCTAAGGTAAAGTATAAGTTCGTTTTAATAACATTTGGGATGGTGTGTGTATTGGCCCTTATCTCGTCATGTTCATCAACGAAATTTATTACTGAAGACAATTGTCTTTTGAAAAGTTGCGCAATTAATTGTGAGGACCAGTCTTTCAATACAAAATCACTCGAATCATATTACGCGCAACGTCCAAACTCTAAATGGTTTTCTCTGATGAAACTACCATTGGGAATATATAATATGTCTGGACGTGATTCAACAAAGTGGATAAACCGTACATTAAGAAGAATAGGGGAGGAACCTGTTGTTTTTGACTCAGTAAAAACAAAAAAGTCTTGCGATAATATGATTTCTGCAATGAAATCAATGGGCTACTTAAAAGCCAATGCATCTTATACAGTTGCGAAAAAAAATAAAAGAGCAATAGTTAACTATGAAGTAAATCCGGGTACATTATATTTTATAGATTCTGTCAAGTATGTGATTGAAGATGAGACACTTTTACCTTTATTGGAATCAAAAGCAATAAAAGGAAAAAGGTTAAAGAAAGGTTTGCCATTTTCAACATCAAATCTTGATGCTGAACGCAAGCGCATCGCCCAATACCTTCTTAATAATGGCTATTATAAGTTCAATAAGGATTTCATACACTATGTGGTTGATACAATAGGGAAAAGCAATAGGGTAGACGTGGAACTTCACCTTATAAAGTATCGAAGTTCTAACAATAGTCCAGAAACGCCACATAAACACTATAGTATAAATAATATTTATTTTCGCTCTGGAGATGGCAAGAAATTGCCATTGCGCAGTCGTGTACTTATTAATAATGTAGCAATAACCTCAAATTCGCAGTTTTGCTCAGAAGATGTTCAAAATACTTACAATAATTTTGCACGTCTTCAGGCCGTGCGTTTCACAAATATTCACTTCGAAGAATTACCCGATACAAACTTGTTGGATTGTAATATACAAATTAGTACAAGAAAACCCAACTCTATATCATTTCAACCAGAAGGAACAAATACAGCCGGTGATTTTGGTGCAGCAGCTTCGTTAACATACACTAATAACAATCTGTTTCGAGGAAGTGAAACGTTCAGTGTGCAGTTGCGCGGTGCCTATGAAGCAATCAAGGGACTCGAAGGCTATCAAAATGAAAATTATATAGAGTATAATGTTGAAACCAAACTGGCTTTTCCACGCATTATTGCGCCATTTCTTTCAGATGGATTTCGTAAAAGAAATCGCATGAAATCAGAGCTGTTATTTAGCTATAATCTACAGAATAGACCCGAATTTCATCGGCGCGTCCTTACTGCAGCATGGCGATACCATTGGAGTATGAGCAAAAAGAAATCATCATTCAGATACGATTTCTTAGACATCAACTATGTCTATATGCCTTGGATATCTGCAACATTTAAGAAGGAGTATCTCGATGACGTTTCAAATAGAAATGCTATACTTCGGTATAATTACGAGGATATATTCATTCTACGTACTGGTTTGAATTACTCGTTTAGTGATTCAAAGAATGCATTGAGATCAAACATAGAGGTTGGTGGCAACTTACTATATGCCATCTCAAATTTGTTTGGAGAAAAACGTAATGCTCAAAACCAATATACGCTTTTCAAAATTGCTTATGCACAGTATGTTAAAGGCGATTTCGATTATACTCGTCTTGTAAAAATCGATACAAAGAATACACTTGCATTACATTTTGGTCTTGGTATTGCATATCCATATGGAAATAGTACTATTCTTCCGTTTGAAAAACGCTACTTCTCTGGAGGTGCAAATTCTGTAAGAGGTTGGAATGTTCGAGCTCTTGGCCCTGGAAAATTCAAAGGAAAGGATGGACGTATTGATTTCATTAATCAGACTGGTGATATGAAACTTGATATGAATATGGAATTGCGTACATTTCTATTTTGGAAGTTCAATTGTGCATTCTTTGTAGACGCTGGCAATATATGGACTCTAAAGGATTACAAAGATCAACCTGGAGGTCAATTCAGATTCAACGAGTTCTACAAACAAATCGCAGTTGGATATGGTTTAGGTTTGCGCCTAAATCTCGATTACTTCATTATGCGTATCGACTTCGGTATGAAAGCCGTAAATCCAGCTTATGATACACGCAAAGAACACTTTCCAATAACAAATCCACACTGGAATGATATGACTTTCCATTTTGCTGTTGGTATGCCTTTCTAATCAAAAATGATATATCAACAGCAAAATGAAAACAAAGTCGAAATTAAAGATGGAGTATTCTTTTGATTAGGCGGTAGTTTTCAATTGTAATACAAATAATTAGTTATTTATCATAATATCCATTATAACTTATTTGTATTAGTACCCAAGAATGTCAATTTGTAACAACCACAATGATAGTTTTTCAATAATATTTTGTACTTTTGAAATCAATATCAAGAGCCTTGATAGTTGGTATAAATTAATCAAAAATGCAATACAATCGTAAGGTAATACATATAGATATGGATTGTTTTTATGCAGCAGTTGAATGTCTTGACAATCCTGCGCTTTTGGGTGTGCCTGTTATTGTTGGGCACGACTCAGAACGAGGTGTTGTGTCTACAGCCAGTTATGAAGCGCGTCGTTATGGTGTACATTCTGCACAATCCATACGTATGGCTAAGCGGTTGTGTTCAGATCTGCATATTGTAGAACCGCATTTTGAGCGTTACAAGGAAATCTCAGATGCAATTCATAAAATTTTTCAGAGGTATACTGATCTGATTGAACCAATCTCACTTGACGAAGCATTTCTTGATGTCACAGAGAATAAGAAAAATATAGAACTTGCAATTGATATAGCTAAGGAAATAAAGTTCGCAATTTGTAAAGAAATTGGGCTTACGGCTTCTGCCGGTGTTTCATATTGCAAATTACTCGCAAAAATAGCATCTGATTATAATAAGCCAGATGGACTTTGTGTTATACATCCAGACAATGCGATAACGTTTCTTGACAAATTGAAGGTTGAAGACTTGTGGCTTGTTGGTCATAAGACTGCCCTTGAGCTACATTCGCTTGGTATCTTTACAGTCAAACAATTGCGTGGTCAATCGCTTACTACTTTAACACGTCTTTTTGGTAAGCGTGGACAGCAATTTTATGACTATGCTCGTGGTATAGATGATAGTCCAGTAGAAACTCGTAATGTAAGAAAATCGGTGAGTTGTGAAAATACTTTTATGCAAGATCTTTCAATACGTTCTAATGTCATTATTGAGTTATATCATATAACTATTGAACTTGTTAATCGTTTGTCTGAAAGCGGTTTTGTTGGACACACACTTACACTAAAAGTAAAGTATGCTGATTTCACGCAAGTCACGAGAAGTGTAACCCACACTACCCCACTCTTGACGAAACATGAGATACTGCCATTAGCAAAAAAACTTCTTGCTAAAATTGAATTTAATGCCTTACACCCAATAAGGTTAATGGGACTTGGTGTAAGTAGTGGAGATGAAAAGTCAAAAGAAGAAAAGGAACCAAAAATACACTATGAAGAACCAATGCTTCCTTTTACTTAATAACAATAGAAAAAGGGCAACCCAATATCACTATTGGATTGCCCTAACACATATTATTATATTGCTAAATTAGCAAACCTTGTGCGAACCGTCGCTAATAACAACGTCGATAACCTTAGGCTCCTTGCCATATTTTGCAGAGTACTTTGCCTTAGCATCAGCGATGAACTGATCATAGAGCTCGTCCTTTACGAGGTTGATTGTGCAGCCACCGAAACCGCCACCCATGATGCGGCTACCGGTTACGCCGTTCTCCTTAGCGATGTCATTGAGGAAGTCGAGCTCTTCGCATGAAACCTCATACTCCTTGCTCAGACCCTCGTGTGTTTCATACATTTTCTTGCCTACAGTCTCGTAGTCACCTGCGTTAAGAGCTTCGCAGACGGCAAGTACACGATCTTTTTCGCCAAGTACGAAGTGTGCGCGCTTGTAGTCTTCCTCGCCTACTTCAGCCTTAACCTCCTCAAGCTGTTCCCATGTGCAGTCGCGCAGAGTCTCGAAGTGAGCCTCCGGATGCTTAGCAGCGATATGCTTAACAACATTCTCGCAAGAGTTGCGACGATCGTTGTATGGAGAACCTGCAAGTTCGTGCTTTACACAAGAATTCAGAAGAACGAGCTTGTAGCCAACTGGCTTGAAGGGGAAATATTCGAACTCGCGGCTGCGGCAGTCGAGACGCATGAGGCAACCTTCCTTACCGAATACACTTGCAAACTGGTCCATGATACCGCAGTTTACACCACAGTAGTTGTGCTCTGTAGCCTGACCTGCGAGAGCCATATCCCACTTACTTATCTTGTTATCGCCGAAGAGATCGTTGATAGCAAAAGCGAAGCAGCTCTCGAGAGCAGCAGAAGAAGACATACCAGCACCGAGAGGAACATCACCAGCAAACGCTGTATTGAAGCCCTTCACGTCAACACCGAGTTTACGCATCTCCTGAACAACGCCATAGATGTAGCGTGCCCAACTTGCGCGTGGTCCTTGAGGATCATCAACTTTGAACTCTACACGGTCCTTGAGGTCGATTGAGTAACACATGACAGTGTTTGTGCCATTCGGGCGAAGCTCTGCCATAATACCCTTGTCCACTGCACCAGGGAATACGAAACCTCCGTTATAGTCAGTGTGCTCACCAATGAGATTGATACGACCTGGTGACTGATAAATATTTCCTGTCTTACCGTCGAAGTGCTTAATGAAGCGACTTCTTACAAATTCGATATCCATAATTAATAAGGTTTTAGTTATAAATGTTTTATTAGTGCAAAAAGGCTTGCCCGCAAGAGCAAGCCCTTATATATTCAATATGATTATTCTACAGGAATGTCTGTATTGACATTCTTTGAGCCCCAAAGAGCGTAGTAGAAAATGTATGCAGCAGCAAGAAGTACTACTACGAAACTTGTCATGTAGTCATGCGTGAAGTCAATAACAAAGCCCTGAATACCAATCATAACTGCGAAGCCTGCAACCATCATCATGAAAGCGCCTGAAGCCTTTGCTGTGTATTTGCCAAGACCTTCGGTAGCAAGGTTGAAGATACCACCCCACATCACAGATGCACAGAAACCAACGAGCATAATTGCAAAGATACCAACAGGTATCTCACCCCATTTCAGGCTGAGTGTTGTGTAGTCGATGCCAGGGAAGCTAATGGTCTGCTCAACAGGAAGCATAATACCTAATGCAACGAGAACCATTGCAACAAAGCTAACAGTAGCGATCATAGCCTTTGCAGAAACCTTACCACCAATCATACCGCCTACGAAACGTCCGATCAGCATGAAGATAAAGTAAACAGCACTAAGAGTACCAACGTAACCTGCATCCATAGCAAGACCAGGGTTTACTGCATCCTTAGCTGAAGTAAGGTAAGCAAGGATGTATGTTGGAGGACAAACCTCCACAGCACCATAGATTGCAATTGCAAGCATACCAAGTTTGAAGTGACGGAATGAGAAGCAGCTATATTTGTCGTCTGCCAATGCGTCTGCCTTAGGCTGTTCTGGCTCCTGAATCTTTGTGAAGAAAATAACAACGAGTGCGAAAACAAAAATTGCAAGTGCAATCATCAACGCTGGAATTGCAGCTGAAACCTTAGCAGTACTTGCATCGCCAATAAGTGCACCCATAAGGATGTAAACACAAACGGCTGCAGCCGAATTAAATACGCCACCAATCTGAACCAATTGGTTACCAGTGTTGCCACCACCACCAAGAAGGTTTAGCATTGGGTTTACAACGGTGTTGAGCATACACATGCAAAGACCAGAAATGAAAGCACCAATAAGGTAAACAACGAAGCCCATAGAGCCACTGAGCCACTGGATAAGAAGTCCAACAATACCTACAATAAGAGCGAGGAGGGCTGTCTTCTTGTAGCCAAACTTCTGAATAAGAAGACCTGCTGGGATACCCATAAGGAAGTAAGCGCCAAAGTTGCCATAGTTGCCTACCTGTGCAAGAGTATCAGATACACTAAAGTTGTTTTTCAGAATGACAGCCATTGGTGAGCAAAGGTTGGTCACAAAGGCAATCATAGCAAAGAGGAAAATCATTGCAATGATAGCAACGAAGTTACCTTTTTTTGTTGTGGAATTTCCCATTGTTTTGTTTGTTGTTTTAGTTATTTTTTTATTGATTAGTACATTCAACAAAGTTGCGGAGGGTGATTCCTCCGCATTATTTTATGCAGTGTAGCGGAGGCGTGCAACCTCCGCTACATAGTTTGTCTACTTTTCTACTCCGAACTTATACACTGTCTTCTGTGTATACTGTTCACCAGGATTCAAAACCACTGATGGGAAGTAAGGATGGTTCGGTGAATCTGGGAAGTGCTGTGCTTCAAAGCAGATAGCACTGCGGCGTGGGAATGTAGCACCGTTCTGTCCCTTATATCCGTCAGCCCAGTTGTCGCTGTAAACCTGAACACCTGGCTCTGTGGTATACACCTCCATTGTTCTGCCACTTACCGGCTCCTTGATACGTGCTGCAAAGCTGAGTTCGCCCTCTTCCTTCTTGTTGAGCACGAAGCAATGGTCATAGCCTGCACCGTTCTTGATTTGTTCGTGGTCGGCATCAATGTCCTGACCTACAGTCTTCGGCGTACGGAAGTCGAATGGTGTACCCTTTACGAAACGCACCTCTCCAGTAGGAATGGAAGTCTCATCTATCGGCAGATAGTAGTCTGCATTGATCTCGCACTCCAGATTTTCGATAGAAGGAGTTGGATTTGCAATGCCTGCGAGTGAGAAGAATCCATGACTCGTTAGGTTTACAACAGTCTTCTTATTTGTTGTAGCCATATATTCAATAACAAGTTCGTTGTCGTCAGTGAACGAGTATTCAACTGTTACTTTCATCTCGCCAGAGAAACCTTCTTCACCATAAGGACTTACGTACTTCAGTACGAGTGTGTGCTCGTTCATCTGAAGTGCTTCCCATACTTTTGCGTTGAAGCCTTTCAAGCCACCATGTAAACAGTTTGGACCGTTGTTAATAGGCAACTGATATTCCTTGCCATGAAGCTGAAAACGTCCTTTGCAGATACGATTGCCATAACGTCCTACAAGTGTAGACAAATAAGGTTCGGGAGAATTTATAACGTCTTGAATGTTGTCATGGCCCTGAATTACATTAGCTCTATTGCCATTCTTATCTGGAACCATAATTGCAACGAGTGCACCACCATAATTAGTAATGGCAACCTCATTGCCTTGATTGTTTTTCAAGATATAAAGGTCGGTCTCTTTACCGCCTACTGTAGTCTGAAAATCGCTTCTCTTCAGACCGCAGATATTTTCTGTTTCGGTTGTGTTAATCATAAATTAAGTTTTTTAGTTACTTATATAGTATGCAAAGTAACCAAAAAAAAATGTAACATACAAAAGAAAGCACCAAAATTACTTGGTGCTTTCCGTTAAAAACAATTAATTGTTATTTTCTAAATATGTGAGAAGGTCAGCAACCACATAACTGCTACCTCCGATGAAGATAAAATCTTCAATCGTAGCGTCCTTGCAAGCGGCTTTATATGCTGCTTCAACACTACTATAGCATGTGCCGTGAAGACCACACTCCTCTCCTATCTTCTGTATTTTATCTTCAGTTATGGCTCGATGAGTAGTTGCTTTGCAGAAATGGTAGACTGCATCTTTCGGTAGCATAGCCATAACATGAGTTACGTCTTTGTCGTCCACCATTCCGAAAACAATACGCTTTGTCTTGCCCTTCTGTCTAACAATCTGTTTACAAAGGTAGTTCCAACCAGCTACGTTATGTCCCGTATCACAAATGGTGAGCGGAGCTTTGCACAATGTCTGCCAGCGACCAAGAAGTCCAGTTGACTCACATACATTAGCAAAACCTGCAGTAACGCAATCGGTATTTTTAATAATTCCAAGCTTGCGTAATTGGTAGACAGCGTTGAGTACTGTATTGGTGTTCTTCTGTTGGTAATCGCCACATAATTCGCCTTTAATGATGCCGTATGTCTTTGTTTTATAACGCATAACGTCATTTTCTTCAAGCGAACATCCAAACACCTCTTTGCTGTCTTCTGCGAAGACAATGGGGGCATTTACTGCTTTCGCCTTAGCTTCAAACACCTCGCGTGTCTCATCACAGCACTCCCCTATCACGACTGGCACATTAGGCTTTATGATGCCAGCCTTCTCTGCGGCTATCTTTGCCAGGGTGTTGCCAAGAAACTGAGTGTGGTCGAAACTGATATTTGTTATGACAGATAGAAGCGGCGTGATGATATTGGTGCAATCGAGCCTACCTCCCAAGCCAACTTCAATGACTGCAATATCAACCTCTTTCTCTGCGAAATATTTGAAAGCAAGTGCGGTTGTGAGTTCAAAGAAAGACGGATGTAGTGGTTCAAAGAAGTCGCGCTCTTGCTCAACAAAGTCTACAACATATTGCTCATCAATGCACTTGCCGTTTATACGGATACGTTCGCGAAAATCTACAAGATGCGGAGAAGTGTAAAGTCCGACTTTGTAGCCAGCCGACTGAAGTATAGCTGCCAAGGTATGCGAGCAGGAACCTTTTCCGTTAGTTCCTGCCACGTGTATTGTCTTGAACTTGCGGTGAGGATGGTCGAAATGGTGATCAAGCTCCTCCGTATTGAACAAACCCTCCTTATAAGCAGAAGCCCCCACCTTTTCAAAGACGGGGGTCGAATTAAATAGATATTCTATCGTTTCCTGATAATTCATTTCTGTGATGTCAACTCGTTGGCTATTAGTTGAAATAATTCTTGAAGCGTTCGAAGATAGACTTCTTTGTCTCCTTATCGCCCTTGAAGTTATCGCTTCCTACGAACGACTCAACAGCCTTCTTCTCATCTTTCGACAGGGTCTTCGGAACATATACGCTGATATTTACAACGAGATCGCCTGTGCCCGTGCCATAGCCTTGAACAGAAGGCAGACCCTTGCCGCGCAAACGGAGCGTCTTACCAGGTTGTGTGCCCGGTTCAATCTTTATCTTAACCTTTGAGCCGTCGATAGTAGGTATCTCTACGTTGCCTCCAAGTACTGCTGTAGGGAAGTCGAGCAACAAATTGTAAATCACGTCGTTGCCATCGCGTACAAATGTGTCATTAGGCTCCTCTGAGATGTACACCTGAATGTCGCCATTGATGCCATTATGCTGTCCGGCACTACCCTTGCCCGGAACGTTTACTACCATTCCTTCTGCTACACCTGCTGGTATCTTGATTTCGACAACCTCTTCACCTTTTACAATGCCCGTGCCGCCACATTCCTTGCACTTATTCTTGATGACAGTACCTTCACCGTGACAAGTAGGACACTCCGACTGGGTTTGCATCATGCCAAGCATAGTGCGGACGGTGCGAGTAACAACACCGCTACCGTGACAAGTAGGACATGTTTCGCTTGCACTACCATTCTCGGCACCCGAACCATTACAATGTGTACATGTAACGTCCTTCTTCACCTTGAACTTCTTTGTAGTTCCGGTAGCAATCTCCTGCAGAGAGAGTGTCACCTTTATGCGCAAATCGGCACCGCGGTACTGTGGCTTCTGACGTTGACCGCCACCACCGAATCCGCCAAAACCACCGAATCCACCACCATGTCCGCCGAACACATCGCCGAACATAGAGAAGATATCGTCCATAGAGAAACCACCTGCGCCACCGAATCCGCCGCCACCGAATCCGCCACCAGGAGCATCAAAGCCGAACTGGTCGTATTGCTGGCGTTTCTGAGGATCGTGAAGTACGTCATAAGCTTCAGCAGCTTCCTTGAACTTCTCCTCAGCCTCTGTATTGCCTGGGTTACGGTCGGGGTGATATTTGATAGCTATCTTTCGATATGCCTTCTTGATTTCGTCGTCTGTGGCGGTCTTGCTGACGCCAAGCACTTCATAATAGTCTCTCTTTGCCATTATATATTAATGTATAAGTGGTTTAAATTACTGTCCTACTGCTACCTTCGCGTGACGAATAACCTTATCATTGAGCTGATAGCCCGTCTGAACGCAGTCGATAACTTTACCTTTTTTGTCATCGCCCATACCCGGAACCATTGCAACGGCTTCGTGAAAGTCGACATCGAAGTCCTTTCCTTCTGTCTCGATTTTTCTTACGCCGAGCGATTCGAGCGTCTTGTTAAACTTGTTGAAAATAATCTGCACGCCTTCCTTGATAGCATTTACGTCTTCCGTTTTGTCAGCAATGGCGCGTTCGAAGTCGTCAAGAATCGGCAGGAAAGCACAAACAGCCTTCTCGCTACCATTGAGCAGAAGCTCCGCCTTTTCCTTGAGTGTACGCTTGCGATAGTTGTCAAATTCTGCAACTGCACGCAGATACTTGTCTTTGTACTGCTCTACTTCTTTCTTGGCTGCTTCAAGCTGCTCCTCTACTGTGAGTTCCGTTGTCTTCTCTTCTGCCGAATTGTCAGTGTTTGCAGATGTGTCTTCTGTATTGTCATCAGAAATCACATTGTTTTCAACGTTCTCATCATTGATTTCGATGTTATTCCCTGTATTTTCGTTATTTTTCATATTATATTAAACTTTAGTATTTATATGTTATTTAGCAAATACCTTGCCAATTTGTGTTTCACGAAAAAAATAGAGACAACATAGACATAAATTGTATATGCTGTCTCTATTGCTATGTCGTTTAAACTATTTAATGTTAATCGAATTAACCTTTTGCGTACATTTTAGCTTTCAGCTCCTTTATCTCCTCGTTGTAAATGTAATCATCGTAATCCATGAGTTTATCGATAGTGCCGTTTGGCGTAAGCTCTATGATACGATTTGCTACAGTCTGAATAAACTCGTGGTCATGGCTTGAGAACAAAATGTTGCCTTTGAAACCAACGAGGTTGTTATTAAACGCCTGAATGCTCTCGAGGTCGAGGTGGTTGGTTGGCGTGTCAAGGATCAGACAGTTAGCATTCTTTAGCTGCATACGTGCAATCATACAACGCATACGCTCGCCTCCTGAGAGTACGTTTACCTTCTTCAGTACCTCTTCGCCAGAAAAGAGCATGCGTCCGAGGAAGCCCTTCATTACGACTTCGTTACCCGGACCATACTGCGAGAGCCAGTCGACAAGGTTCTTGTCGTTTTGGAAGAATTCTGTATTGTCGAGTGGCAAGTAGGCTGTTGTGATTGTCACGCCCCACTTGAATGTTCCTGCTGTAGCTTCACGATTGCCATTAATTATCTCGAAGAGCGCAGTCATTGCCTTTGGGTTATGGCTGAGGAACACAACCTTCTCTCCCTTTTCTATGTTGAAGCTTACGTTGTCAAAGAGTACTGTACCGTCATCATCAACCGCCTTCAAGCCCTCAACTTCAAGAATCTGGTTGCCTGGTTCGCGCTCCATCTGGAAGATAATGCCTGGGTACTTGCGGCTTGATGGACGAATTTCCTCGACATTGAGCTTCTCAAGCATCTTCTTACGCGATGTTGTCTGCTTACTCTTTGCCACGTTTGCAGAGAAACGGCGAATGAACTCCTCAAGTTCCTTGCGCTTCTCCTCTGCCTTCTGGCGTTGGTTCTGTGCCTGACGCAGAGCGAGCTGTGACGACTCGTACCAGAAAGAATAGTTGCCGGCAAACACTGTAACCTTTCCGAAGTCGATATCCACGGTCTGTGTGCTGACTGCATCAAGGAAGTGGCGGTCGTGGCTTACAACGAGCACCGTTTGCTCAACATTGCTCAAATACTCCTCAAGCCACTGTACGGTGTCGAGGTCCAAGTCGTTGGTAGGCTCGTCAAGCAAAAGGTTGTCCGGATTGCCGAAGAGAGCCTTTGCAAGCATCACACGCACTTTCTCGTTGTTTGACAGTTCGCTCATCTGCTTTTCGTGCAGCGATTCGGGTATACCGAGGTTAGAGAGCATCTGTGCAGCATTGCTTTCTGCCTCCCAACCTTCCATCTCTGCAAATTTCAACTCAAGGTCGGCAGCACGTACACCATCCTCCTCGGTCATCTCTGCCTTGCTGTAGAGTTCCTCACGCTCCTTCATGTTCTTCCAGAGAGGTTCGTGACCCATGAGCACGGTATCAAGTACGCGGTATGCGTCGAACTTAAAGTGGTCCTGTTCGAGCACAGAGAGACGCTCACCAGGACCGAGTTCTACAGAACCCTTGTTTGGCTCCAAATCGCCACTGATAGCGCGGAGTAATGTAGACTTACCAGCACCATTTGCACCGATAACTCCGTAAATATTGCCTGGAGTAAACTTCAGATTTACGTCCTTGTAGAGAACTCTCTTACCAAATTGAATAGCGAGATTGCTAACTGTTATCATATTGCCTTTTCTTCTTTATATTGTTTCGAGGTGCAAAGTTACACATTATTTTCTGGATGGGCAAATTTTATGGTTAGCATATCTAAACTATAGCTTCGTAGTAAAAAAGGATAATTGTAGTACTCCCTATGTAGTACTGGAGTAATCTCAATGTAGTACTGGAGTAATCTCGCTACTGTACTGCAGTAATCCCTATGCCAGTACTGGAACTATCTCTATGTAGCACTAAAAAAAGACCTTGCCAACACAGATTGACAAGGCCTTTTATGATGTTTAATGATTTAAATCATACTCAAGAAGTATTCGTGTACGCGTGTATCGTCGTTCAGTTCGGGGTGAAACGATGTAACAAGCTGCTTACCCTGGCGTGCAGCAACGATGTGTCCATCTACCTCTGCCAAAATTTCAGCATCCCCCTTAACCTTGCGGATATATGGTGCACGGATGAATGTCATAGGTATGTCCTCGCCTACTCCCTTCATTGGTGCTACGGTATAGAAGCTACCGAGCTGACGACCGTAGGCGTTACGGAGAACTTCCGTGTCCATAGTGGCGAGTCGGGTTGCAGGCTCGCCTTCAATCTGCTTTGAGAGTAGGATGAGTCCGGCACATGTTCCAAAGACGGGAAGTCCGTCGCTGATGGCGTTACGGATAGGTTCGAGCAAGTGTAGGTCGCTAAGCAACTTTGCTTGCACGGTGCTTTCACCTCCCGGGATTATCAGTCCATCCTTTGGCTGCTCCCAATCTGCCAGTTGTCTTATTTGGAAAGTTTCAACTCCAAGGCGCTGAAGCATTTGTTCGTGCTCCGCGAATGCGCCTTGAAGTGCCAATACTGCAATTCTCATTACTTGCCACGCTCAGCCATGAGCACTTCAATCTCGTGCTCGTTGATACCTACCATAGCTTCACCGAGGTCTTCAGAAAGCTCAGCAAGCTTCTTGGCATCGTTATAGTTAGTTACGGCCTGCACGATAGCAGCAGCACGCTTCTCAGGGTTACCGCTCTTGAAGATGCCAGAACCCACGAATACGCCCTCTGCTCCGAGCTGCATCATAAGAGCGGCATCAGCAGGAGTTGCAACGCCACCAGCAGCAAAGTTTACAACTGGCAATTTGCCGTTTTCGTGTACGTACTTAACCAACTCATAAGGAACCTGCAACTGCTTAGCAGCCTCGAAGAGTTCGTCCTCAGCCATTGACTTGAGACGACGCATCTCGCTCTGCATCATACGCATATGGCGTACAGCCTGAACAACATCACCTGTGCCAGGCTCACCCTTTGTACGAATCATTGTGGCACCTTCTGCAATGCGACGAAGAGCTTCGCCAAGATTTTTTGCTCCGCACACAAAAGGAACGGTAAACTTTGTCTTGTCGATGTGGTAAACATCGTCTGCTGGAGAGAGAACCTCACTCTCATCAATATAGTCGATAGCAATAGCCTGAAGTATCTGGGCCTCTGCGAAGTGACCAATGCGACATTTTGCCATTACTGGAATAGAAACGGCTTCCTGAATGCCCTTAATCATCTTGGGGTCGCTCATACGTGAAACGCCACCTGCTGCACGAATATCAGCTGGAATACGCTCAAGCGCCATTACAGCACATGCACCTGCAGCCTCTGCGATGCGAGCCTGCTCTGGAGTAGTAACGTCCATAATAACACCGCCCTTAAGCATCTGAGCCAAGTTGCGGTTCAATGTTTGTCTGTTTTCTGTCATAATGTTATTAAGTAAAATGTATTTAGATTATTTTAAATCTTATTCTGAAAGAGTGCTTCATTTCGTCCCAATTTGTGCCGAGCATCACAAATTTACCTATCTGTGAAGTTGAACGCACGTGTTTGCCAATGCACGGACAAGCGTCATAGTCGCCAATTCGCACAATACGCAAGTTCTCTGAGGCATCCTCTGGCAATCGATCAATACTTATATCGTCGGGAATATGATTACGATCTACCACTTCATACTTTACGGGGAGGTCTTCCTCAATGAGTTCATTCATGCGCACTTCAATCTCTTTCTCTTCCTTGCGCGAAGGCTTGTGGTCGAGGATGAAACTGATTTTGCTTTTCTTGCGTTCAATGTGCGCATTACGCGAGCGCTCACATCCGAACATTCTCACCATTGTTTGGTTGAGTAGATGTTCTGCCGTATGGGCAGGTGGGTACTCTTCCTTGTTGTGTGCGTTGAAAATCTCTTCTGTCTCCATACTCAATTGCATTTTAAGTATTACACATTTATACGCATCCACGTCCACGTTGACGGATGTAGTAGAGCCGAAGTGTACTGCCACGTTTGTACCAGAGAGCAAATCTGTAGCCACAACATCCTTGCGCGGAATATGAAGGAAAGTGAAAGCGTGGTCGGGTATGTTTACCGTTAGCGATGCCTTCGCTCCGTCGAAGTTAGCAACAACAAATAACAATTCGTTGTTGGCTTTTCGCAAGAAAGCGTATTGACGTTCGGCAATATGTTCGTTGACGTACATCAAATCGAAGAAGTCGCCCTCACTTACAGCCTTCTCTGCATTAGCTATGTTGAGCACTTCAGAGTAAAGACGTGAGAGTTCACACTCTTCATCGGTTGACTCTTTAGACACAAAAGCACGATACAGAGACGGAACAGTCCAATAATCGAATATAGTTGTTCTGCCGTCGCAACCGCTGAATCCTTCTTCGTCCATACCACGCTCGCCATACTCCTGACCTGCATATACCATGAACGGATTCTTGCGCATAAGCACATTCGCAACAAGAGCAGGGTAAGCACGGAATGCATCGCCAGCGAAGTAGTTGCTTGCAATGCGCTGCTCGTCGTGGTTCTCAAGGAAGTAAAGCATATGTTCGTTGATATCGTCCACCCACTGCCATGCTGTGGTGATTTTAGAAGTTGGATAACCATCGCAGATTATGCTACGCATCGTGTCGTACATGCCCACCTTATCATATAGATAGTCGAAGCCTGCAGCCACGTAGTGACGATAATCCATGGGGTTATATACCTCTGCGATAAACAATATGCCAGGGTTGATGGCTTTCACCTTAGCGATAGCCCAACTCCAAAACGCGGTTGGCACCATCTCTGCCATATCGCATCGAAATCCGTCTACTCCTCTTGCTGCCCAAAACAATAGAATGTCAAGCATCTTCTGCCATGTGTTTGGCACCGGCGAGAAATGCTCTGAGCGTCCTCCGGCATCACAATAGTCAACACCGTAATTGAGTTTTACGGTTTCATACCAATCGTTCTTGCCAGGATATGCATCGAAGTGATCATTACCTGTTGCTTTTGCAGGGTATTCGGTGTAAGGTTCGGATTCTCCTGCGTAGAGGTCTATGCTTGGGGAGAACTGCTGTCCTACATTATAATAGAAGTTGTTATCAGAGCTAAATCCCATCGACTGGTTGTCTGTCGCTCCAAGGTCAACGATTCCTTCTGGTTTTACAACCGAGTGATATTGACGAGCAACATGGTTAGGCACGAAGTCGATGATTACTTTCATGTTTGCCTTGTGAGTACGCTCTACGAGTGCGTCGAATTCCGCACTACGCTCATTCACATCTTCTGCAAGGTCGGGGTCTACATCATAATAGTCGGTTATAGCATATGGCGAGCCTGCTCTACCCTTCACTACGGCAGGGTGTTGTCGAGGGATACCGAACGAAGAATAGTCTGTCATAGAAGCATGGCGAATGATTCCCGTGTACCATACATGGGTGATACCTTTCGCACGAATCTGCTGGAGTACTTCGTCGGAGAAGAAGTTCATCTTTCCACAACCGTTCTCGGCAATCGTACCATTCTGCTTGCACACATTGGTACGATTGCCGAACAATCGTGTAAAAATCTGGTATATTATGATTTTCTGCTGAGCCATGTCAATTAGATGATACCGTGGGCAGCCACAGTCTTATCGATACGACCAATCATTCCCTGAAGAGCCTTACCAGGACCACACTCTGTGAAGTCGTTTGCTCCTGCCTTAATCATATTCTGTACGCTTGCAGTCCAACGTACACTGCTTGTGAGTTGGGCAATGAGGTTTGCCTGAATCTCAGCAGGGTCGGTGTGTGGCTGTGCGTCCACATTCTGGTATACGGGACACTTCGGCTCAGAGAATGTTGTTGCCTTGATTGCCTTTTCAAGCTCTTCCTTTGCTGGTTGCATCAGCGGAGAGTGGAATGCTCCACCAACCTTCAGCGGCAGAGCGCGCTTAGCACCTGCAGCCTTCAGTTTCTCGCAGGCAGCGTTGATTGCATCAACATTACCGCTGATAACGAGCTGACCAGGGCAGTTATAGTTGGCTGCAACAACGATGTTACCATCGGTGCTAACCTCTGCACAAATCTCCTCTATTTTCTCGTCTGGCAAACCGATAACAGCAGCCATTGTACCAGGGGCTGCCTCACAAGCCTTCTGCATTGCAATGGCACGTGCAGAAACCAACTTCACGCCATCCTCAAAACTCAATGCGCCTGCTGCAACAAGTGCAGAAAGTTCACCAAGCGAATGACCAGCTACCATTGTCGGTGCGAATTCGTCACCAAGACAAAGAGCAGAAATAACGCTATGAAGGAATACTGCAGGTTGTGTAACCTTTGTTTGAGTAAGCTCTTCGTCTGTACCCTCAAACATAATATCAGTGATGCGGAAGCCCAGGATTTCATTAGCTTTCTCAAAAAGTTCCTTTGCTTTCTCGTTATTATCGTACAGGTCTTTGCCCATACCTACAAACTGTGATCCTTGTCCAGGAAATACAAATGCTTTCATTCAAATTCTTTTATTTAATATTAATATACTCTTAATAACACACAAAAACCTTCATTCCAAGCAAACTTGATAGTTAAGGTTTGCGCATATTTTATGCAAAGATACAAAAAATGTAACAATCGCTATCGATATTTGATTAATTGTTGCTAAAAAATACTAACTTTGCAGTTGTAAGGCTTTGATGATACCCCATCATCAAGTCAACACCACTTACAAATTAGCATTAAACACTCTACATTTAAATATATGAATATATATAAATTGCGGCATGCTATACTGACACTTCTAATATTTACATTGTCAGTTGCACATCTGTCCGCTCAGATTAAATGGAATTCTGCTTATCAAGCATATATTGATCAATATAAGGATCTTGCCATTGAGCAAATGCTGAAATATAACATTCCAGCAAGTATTACTCTGTCGCAAGGTTTATTGGAAAGTGGAGCTGGAAAGAGCTGGCTCACCAAATCGTCAAACAATCATTTCGGAATCAAATGTCATGGTTGGACAGGTCGTCGTGTGTTTCATGATGATGATGCACGCGGAGAATGCTTTAGAGCTTACGATAATCCCCGACAGAGTTTTGAAGACCATAGCCGTTTTCTTGCTACACAATCACGCTACGCACGCCTGTTTTCTTATTCGCGAACCGATTACAAGAGTTGGGCACGTGGACTGAAGCAGTGTGGTTATGCAACAAATCCTCAGTATGCTTCAAAACTGATACAGATAATTGAACTCTATCAGTTGAACAAGTTTGACAAAGCTACGAGGTTCGATCAGTTTATGGTTAAACATTCAACGGAGGATGGCTTAGCTCCCGATGGCACATTCCACGTTATAAAAGCATACAACCACAACTATTATATAATAGCCCGTAAAGGCGATACGTTCAAATCGCTTTCAAAAGAACTATGTATTGGTAAACGAAGACTCGCAAAATACAACGAACGTTATTATAAAGACGAGTTAAATCCTGGCGACATTATTTATTTAAAGCGAAAAAGAAAGAAAGCCACAAAGGA